>ENA-UEYG01000492-UEYG01000492.1-human-gut-metagenome-genome-assembly--contig:-NODE-492-length-30725-cov-4.969949_pt1 | contig 30725 bp, 29 predicted proteins | sample MGYA00242933_ERZ507934 | MGnify/ENA primary metagenome ERZ507934 (study PRJEB26167, sample SAMN06115527) | human gut metagenome | host: Homo sapiens | place: China:Zejiang | collected 2015-11-10... | reverse complement strand
AAATCCTTGCCACGAAATGCGAGAAGGCAGGCTTTTGCCTGCCGTAAGCGAGCATTTCAAGTGTTAAATACTCTAGTAGAGCGGATAACCTTTGAGGATACATATTCTCAAAGGTTACGGCACGCTCGTTCCGGCGCTTAATCGCGCAAATACAGTGCGCTTGCGCCTCCACGGCGGGCGTCTGCTTACGCAACCGCCATCCTGATATCGGGCGCACAGGCGCTCGCCACGGCGGTTCCTGCAGCGCCACCGCGCCGCTGCCGTCTGAAAACGCCCTTTCAACTACGCTTATCGGCGTGCGTCCGCAAAACTTGAGGCCTCCCTTGACAGGGGTTCCGGCCGTTGGCACAGTCGATGGGCGTCCGGTTGGCCCGGCACGCGCATTTCAAGGAGCTTTCATGGCTGCTACCGCTCTTATTGCCGCCCCCAAGGCCGCTCTGCCCTGTGTTGTGCTTATCGGCATGGCCGGAGCGGGCAAAACCACCGTAGGCAGCGCGTTGGCCCAGGAACTGGACTGGGCCTTTGTGGACAGCGACCACCTTATTGAAGCCGTCTACGGCGCGCGTCTTCAGGATATCACCGACGCTCTGGGCAAAAGGGCCTTTCTTGATGCCGAAGCCACGGTCGTCTGCGCCATCCGCGCGCAGCGCACAGTCATTGCCACCGGCGGCAGCGTGGTCTACAGGCCGGCGGCCATGGCGCATCTGGCCTCCCTGGGGCCGCTGGTTTTTCTGGACGTACCCTTTCAACTTATTGAAGAGCGCGTGGCCCGCAATCCGGAACGCGGCATCGCCATGAACCCCGGCGAAAGCCTGCGCGATATTTTTGACGAACGCCAGGCCCTCTACAGCCGTTACGCCAGAGTGCACTGCCCGGCCCTTGAGAGCCCCCAGGCCTGCGCCCGCTGGATCCGCGCCAATCTCCCGCCGCACAGCCTGGACCCCAGGGGGTAAGGGAGCTTTTATAAACAAAAGTTCCATTTTTCCCCCCGCTCCTCCATTTTCAAAAAACGTTATCCTTCACGATGAACCATGCGGGGCGTGCCCTGCACTGCGGCAGTGCGCCTTTGCGCCTCCACGGCGGGCGTCTGCTTACGCAGCCGCCAGGGCATGGTAACATTGCAATGCCCTAGTCCTGATCTTTTTCCGCCCCATTGCGGGCGGCACGGCAGGCGTGGGCAAAGTCCGCGGCGTAGAGGCGCGAGGCCGTGCCTTTGCGGCATTCGCCGGGTAGGATCAGAAAAACCGTCTGCCGGGTAAGGTTGTGCCGGGCCACGCAGTGGGCCAGATCCGCCAGCCGGGTCCAGTGCAGTTCTTCTTCGGGCCAGCCCACCAGATGCGCGCAGAGCACGGCTGTTTCCGGCGGGAGGTGGCGCAGCAGCTCTGCCTGCAATGTGCCGGCCTCGCGGGCCGAAAGATAAACGGCCATAGAACTGCCGTGGGCGGCCAGGGCGGCCAGGCTTTCGCGTTCCGGCACGGGGGTGCGGCCCTCCAGCCGGGTAATGATCAGGCTCTGGGTCACTTCCGGCACGGTAAAGGTCACGCCCCCGGCCGCAGCCGCGGCGCAGGCGGCGGTGACGCCGGGGATGACCCTCCAGGGGATGCCCTCGGCCTCCAGCAGCGCGGCCTGTTCGCGCAGCGCGCCGTAAAGAGAGGGGTCGCCCGTGTGCACGCGGGCCACCGTGCCCCCGGCCAGGGCTGTGGCCCGCACCAGGGCGTGGCATTCCTCCAGAGTCAGAGGGGCGGAATCCAGCACTTCCGCTTCGGGCGCGGCGCAGGCTACCACGGCGGGGGGCACCAGGGAGCCCGCGTAGAGCACCAGGGTGGCTTCTTCTATGGCTTTGCGGCCTTTAATGGTGAGCAGTTCCGGGTCGCCGGGGCCGGCGCGCACAAAGGTGACCATGCCGGGCCGGGGGGCCTGGCGCGGGGCTGGGGAGGGTGTGTCTGCAGGGGTGGAGTGCATGTTGTTTCCTTGGATGCGCGCGGGGCGCGGCGTTGCGGCGGCCTTCAGACGGCGCGGACCGGCGCGGGCGCGCCTGGCTCCGGCTTTTGGGCTGCCAGCAGGAAAACGGGATTCATGGCCGCCAGGTGTACGTCACCGCCCAGGGGGCGACCTTCGGCGGCGGCGATCTGTTCAATTTCTACGGGCCAGCCCAGGCGTTCGAAAAAGCGACGGCAGAGGCAGAGGGTCTCCAGCAGCACGCAACTGGCCACTACCCGGCCGCCCACAGGCAGGCGGTGGCAGACGTGGCCCAGGATGTCTTCGCCGTCTTCGCCGGAAAGACCGCCGCCGATAAAGACGCGCTGCGGGTCGGGCAGGGCGGGCAGGCATTCCGGGGCCTCGCCCAGGCGCACGTCCAGAATGGCCACACCGAAGCGGCGGCGGTTTTCCTGGATGCTCATGGCCCGCCCGGCGGAACGTTCCACAGCCACCACCCGACCTTCGTGGGCCAGCACGGCAGCCTCCAGCGCCACAGCCCCGGAGCCTGCGCCAATATCCCAGACCACATGACGCGGCGCAATGCGCAACAGGGCCAGAGCCGCGGCCCGCACGGGCTTTTTGCTGATCAGGCCGCGTTCTACAGCCAGTTCTTCGCTGTTCAGCCCCAGGCAAGGGCGGCGCGACGCTTCGCGCGGCGTGAGGATCAGGGTGCAGGCCGGGCCGAAGTTGCGGCCCGCAGCCGCAGCCATGCTCAGATGGTGCACAGCTTCGTCCGGCGCGCCCATGCGCTCAAAAACATGGGCGTCAAACCAGTCTACGCCCCGGTCCAGCAGGTGCCGCGCCAGCACGTCGGGGGTGGTACGCGCGTCTGTGAGCACGCAGAGGGGCGCGTTTTTACCCGCAGCCGCATTGAGCGGCCCCAGGTCGTCGCGGCCGTGCAGGGAAAGGCAGATGACTTTGTGCCAGGGCAGGGCCAGGCGGGCGCAGGCCTGCTGCAAGGAACTGACCGCCGGCAGCAGCCGCACGGCCTCTTCCCCCAGCAGCCGCACCAAGGTGGCCCCGATGCCGAACAACAGCGGGTCGCCGTCCGCCAGCACCAGCACGCGTTCGCCCATGGCGCGCAGCTGACTCAGGCGGGCGAGGACATTTTCCAATGGTGTGGTCAGCGGCAGCAGGCGGGCCGTGAGGACCGGCGGTGGGGCTGCGGCCGCGTCGTGAGAGGGCAGCGCGGCCGCAGCAGCGCCGGAAAGGGGAGTGCCCTGGGGGGCCGCAGCAGCAACGTCCGTGGTTGCCGCGCTGTCGTGTTCACGGTCTGGATGATGGTCCGGCGGGCAGCGCTGTCCTGTCAGTTCCTCCAGCAGGGCCCTGCCGCCGCAGATGACGTCCGCCTCCAAAACCAGGGACCGGGCGTAGGCCGGCAGTCCGGCCAGGCCGCGCGGGCGGCCGCAGTCCAGGCCCAGCACGGTAATGGGCGCGGGGACTGCCGTGGTGGGCTCAAAGATGAACATGGACTGGAGCATCTGGCTCATGGGCGGCCAGTCCTCGGGCTCCGGGGCGGCCTCTGCTGCGGCGGCCGGAGCGTCCGGGGAAGGATGGGGCTCGTCTGCCGGACGGGCTTCGGTGTCGGGAACGGCGCGTTGGGGCCAGGGGTGGGGCAGGTTCCGGCCTGGCCCGTCGGTTACTTTTCCGGACGGGTTTGGCGCCGCATCGGCGCTGTCCGCAACAGCAGGCGGGACGGCGGACGCTGCGGACATGTCCACGGCAGTGACGGCTTTGTTCCCGAAAGACGCCGGGGACGTGTCCGCAGGGTCGGATCGGGGCGGGGCGGCCGGTTCCGGCAGGGGGATTCCGGGCAAGAGGATTTGTTGTTTCATAACGTCACCAGCTCCCGACCGTCGGTATGAAAAAGGTGCAGCCGTACGGGGCGTCCCGCAAAGCCGGCCGCCACACCAGCGGCTTGGGCCGTCACGGCGCGCAGCACGGCGGGGCCTGCAGCCTCGGGCAGCAGCAGTTCCAGGGCCTGGGCCGCCGTGGTGCAGCGGGCCACGGCCTGGGAGCAGGCAGCGCCGTGCTTTCGGCAAAGGGCAGCCAGGGTTTCCAGGTCCAGGTCGGCGCTGCGGGCGTGGGTGTAGGCGTGGCCTTGCGCCAGTTTGAGCAGTTTGCCGAAAAAACAGCCCCAGATAATCTGTATGTTCGGCAAGGCCCCGGCGGCTTTAAGGGAAAAAGCCGCAAAATCCGCCACCTGCACAAAAGCCAGGGCGGGCAGGTGGGGATGCCGGGCCATAAGCAGGCGTTCGGAGCGCCGTCCTGTGCTCAGCCCCACGGCGGGGCAGCCCGTGGCCCGGACCACTTCCAGTCCTTGGGCGATGGTGGCCTTCCAGGCGGCGTGGCTGAACGGCCGCACCGTGCCCTGGGTGCCCAGAATGGAGATGCCCCCCACAATGCCCAGCCGCGAGTTGAAGGTGTGCTCGGCCAGGGCCGCGCCTTGGGGCACGCTGACCAGCACGGTGAGCGGGCGGCGCGCGCCGGGACGGGTCTGCAGGGCGTGGCGCAGGGCCCATTCCATTTGCCGGCGGGGTACGGGGTTGATGGCCGCCGCGCCCACGGGCACGGGCAGGCCGGGCAGGGTAACCCGGCCCACGCCGGGACCGCCGTCAATATGGATGGGTGGGGAGGGGAGATCGGGGCTGCCTGCGGTCTGGCGCGCTTCCGTCGGGTCTTCCGCAGCGTCCGCGCCTTCGATGACGGTGACGGTGATGCGCGCGCCGTGGGTGGCGTCCGGGTCGTCCCCGCCGTCCTTGATCACCACCGCGTGGGCCGCGCGCCCGGCCGGAAGCGGCTGCGGCGGGTCGCACAGTTCGGGGGCGGGACCGGATCCGCAAAAGGCCACGGGCAACCTGCGCCAACCGTGGGGAACGTCTGTAAGCGCCCCGCCTTCTCCTCCGGCGGGCGAAGGGTTGGCTGGTCGGACATCGGCTGGCGCGGGGGCAAAAGGGGGCAAGGGCACGTCCACCTCGTGGGGGGCATGGCCTTCCCGCAGCAGGCAGAGGGCCGCCAGAGCCGCGCCCGTGGCTGCGCTGCCAGTGGTGAAGCCTTCGCGCAGCGCGGTTTTCATGGTTGGGACGCGTCCTCCAGCCAGGCAACGCCTTGCGCCGTAAGCGCCACGGGGCCGTCCACGCCGGCCCAAGGGCCCGTCCAAGGATTTGTCCCTGGGGCGGCTGCGTCCTGCTCAGTGCAGAGGCGCACCCGCAGAACGGATCCGCCGGGCTGGGCCAGGTCAAAAATTCGCTCCTTTCCCCGACGGGAGAGGTGCAGCGCCAGCGCCAGCGCCCCGGAGCCGCAGGCGCTTTCCAGAAAGGTGGTGCCTGCGTCCCGCACGTGCACCAAAGGCGTCATGCGCAGGGCCGTTGGCGTGCGTCGCCACCAGACCACGCCGGCGGCGGCTTCCGCATCCAGTCCGTATCGGCGGCGCAGGGCAGCGGCTTCCGTGTGGCAGTCCTGGGGCAAAGGGTGGAGGGTTTCGTCCAGCAGCAGATGGCTGATGCCCGGCAGCCGCGTCAGGCAGACGCCAGGGGCCGCGTCTTCCAGGGGGCAGGGGGGCAGAGGCAGGCGGGCCTCCACCTGCCAGAGGGGGGACGCGCCGCGGATGTGCAGATGCAGGGGGGCGGGCCAGCCGGAAACGTGGAATTCGTCCAGCCGGTCTACGAGAACGGACGCGGTCTGGGGCACGGGCGTGCTTTGGGACGGTACATCGACGCGTTGGGCCGCAGCCTCCGTCAGGGCCAGCAAGGCGCCCGCCGCGCGGCTGGCGTTGACGCAGAATTCGCCGCCGGCCATGCGCAGGCGGCGCGCAGGCAGATCCACAAATCCCGCCTGCTCCCCGCCCAGGCAGGCGGGGGTCAGCGCCACGGCGGCCAGCCGGGCCTGGGCGCGCGCGTCAAGCCCGGCGGCGGGAAAGAGCAGGGTGGTGTTGCCGCCGGGGCTCCATTTGGAAAAAGGCAGTGCTGGCATGCGGACAATCCTTGACGCTTGGCGTAAGTATGCCCCATGCACGGCGCGCTGTCCAGCCGGAGGGCCGCCCTGGACAAGCCAGATCCGCCTGCCCGTGCGGTGGCGGCTGGAGCGCCTTTTCCATTTATGCCTTGCGGTTTTTCGCAAAGCCGGGTATGGGAAAAGCAGTTACCGTTCCCAGAAAGCCCTTGGCCGGACGAAGGGCGGTAATGTGGCGGGCATACCGCGATCTGCCGTCGCTGGATGACGGCAATCGACGACACTTTCAACGTTTGGGAGGCACTATGAAATCATTTCGTCTTCTTGTTCTGGCGGCTGCACTTGTGTTGAGCTACGCCGTGGTCGCGGCGGCCGCACCCGCGTGCAATAAAAAAATCGAAAGTTTCGACTTCGTCGTGGACTACTCCGGGTCCATGATGATGAAAAACGCCCAGCTCAAGCAGGATAAAATTGTGGTGGCCAAAAACGTGCTGCAGCGCGTGAACGCGGCCATCCCCGCCCTGAGCTACAACGGCGGCCTGCACACCATTTCGCCCAACGGCACCATCGTGGCTCAGGGCCCCTGGGACCGCGCCGCCATGTCTGCGGGCATCAACAAGCTGCGCAGCGGCTTCCAGATCTTCGGCCGTATGACCAGCATGGGCAACGGACTGCAGGTCTATGAACCCTTCCTTTCCAGCATGAAGCGCGACGCCGCCCTCATTCTGGTGACCGATGGCGACAACAACCGCGGTACCGACCTGGTGGAAGTGGCCCGTCAGCTCTACGCCAGCCAGCGTAACCTGGTGGTGCACATCATCTCCCTGGCCGACACCAAAAACGGCGAAGCCACCATCAAGCAGATTGCCGCTCTGAACCCCAACAGCATCGTGGTGCGCGGCGAAGAGCTGGCCACCAGCGACGCCGCCGTGGAACGCTTTGTGCTGGCCGTGTTCTGCCAGGACGAGGACGTGATCGTGCTGCGTGGCGTGCACTTTGCTTTCAACTCTTACGCTCTTGACGGCAAGGCCATGGGCATCCTTAACGAAGCCGCCGGCCTGATTAAGTCCAACCCCAACAAGCGCGTGATCCTCTCCGGCTGGACCGACTGGATCGGCTCTGACGCTTACAACATGAAGCTCTCGCAGGAGCGCGCCAATTCCGTGAAGAACTACCTGGTGAAGCAGGGCATCCCCGCCAGCCGCATGACTTCCATTGGCCGCGGCAAGTCCTTCAAGTACAACAACAAGACTGATGAAGGCCGCGCCATGAACCGGCGTACCGAAATCTCTTTCGAGTAGCCTTTATCGGCAAAATTATGTGAACTTGCAGTAAAGCCGGGCGGCCTGGGCCGCCCGGCTTTGATGTGAGGAGGTCTGGTACATGCGTAATATGCTGGCTTGTATATTGGCTTTGGGGCTTGCCACCGGCGGTTGCGCCTGGTTTGGCGGCGATACCGACCAAAAAGACGTTCCCCCCGCGCAGCCTCAGGAGCAGACTGCGGCCCCCGCCCCGGCCCCTGACGCCTCGGCGCCGACCAAAGCCGGCAAAAAGGTGGACGCCAAGGCCACCAAGGCCGAGAAGTCCGCCAAAACCGCCAAAGCCAAGGGGGGGAAGAGCGCGCCCAAGAGCGAAGCTCAGATTGCTGCGGAGCTGGATATGGTGGGCAAACGCCTGGCGGCCCAGGCGGCGCGTACGGTGGTGCCTTCCAAGGCGGAAAAGCAGGTGCGTCAGCAGGGTAAGGAATATGTGGCGTCGTATGTGGATGTGGATACCGGCAACGTGAGTACGGAACTGCGCCCCGGCGCCAAAGGCCAGTATGTGGGCTTTGTGCGCTACCACGAAAATGTTTTTGAGTGCCGCGGCAAGTCCAGAAAGGAAGCCCTCACCGCCTCTTGTGATCAGGTCAAGTCCCGGCGGCTTAACGAGCTGATCCGCTACGACGGCAGCTCCTGGCAATATTAGAGCAATTTTTAAACGGAGTTGTTCTGATCGTTATTGCCCGTCAGCCTGGCAATATTTGCAAGGCCCCGGTCGCCCAAGCGGCGGACGGGGCCTTTTGCGTTCCTTCAGAAAAAAAGCGGCAACATGTTTGGGGCCATTGCAGGTGAAGCGTAAGGTGTTTGCGCGTTTAACTACCGAAGTGGGCACAGTAACTTTTTTGAAACGGTGGCCTGCAGTCTGTGCCCGCTATTCCCGCGAACTGTCCGTGCTCAGCAGGGCCACGGCGGCCAGCACCAGCGCGCCGCCCAGCCAGCCCGTCGGGGGAAAGGTTTCGTCCCAGAACAGCCAGACCCAGAGCGTGCCCAGCACGGGTTCCAGGTGACAGGTGACGGCGGCCCGTACCAGGCTGATCTTTTGCAGGCCCTGGCCATAGCAGATGTAAGCAAGGTAGCAGGTTAGCAGGCCCAGAGCGCTCAGCCAGCCCCAGGTTGTCGGGTTGTAGTGAGGCGGCAGCGGCACCCAGGGGGTCAGGGCCAGAATGCCGCCCAGAAGCATAAAGGCGTAGATGGCGGCAGTGCCGTAGCGCGGCTGCCACCAACGATAGAAGGGGTAGTGCGTGGCATAGCACAGGCCCGCCAGCAGGCCGCAGGCAATGCCCGCCGCTGAGGGTTCGCCCGGCAGGCTGCCGCCCGAAAGGCAGACCAGGGCCGTGCCCGCCAGGGCCGCCAGAATGGCCGTGGCCTTGCGGCCCGTGATGCGTTCGCGGAACAGCAGGCGGGAGAAGACCGCCACCCAGACCGGAGCCGTGTACAGCAGCACCACTGCCGTGGCCCCGCCGCTGAGCTTGATGGAATACTGCATGGCCCCGAAAAAGACCCCCACGCCCCAGACGCCGAAGGCCATAAAGGCGAGCGCGTGGAGCGGGCGCACGCGCAGCGCGCCCGTGAGCCCGGCGTGCAGGAAAAACAGGGCGCAGCCGAGCGCCGCCCGCCAGAAGGCCGTTTCCAGCGGGGCCACGCCCGCCTGCAGACAGAATTTGGAAAGCACACCCAGCAGGGACCAGAGCAGGGCCGCCAGCAAAATCCAGATATAGCCGCTCACGGAGCCGCGCATGTGCATGGTGTGGTTTGTCCTCAGGCCCTGACGGGCGATTGCGGGCGCAGGCCCAGGGCCTGCAGAATCACGCCGGCCACGCCGGTCTGCGCCTGCGGCAGGGGCAGAGTTTGCCAGGGCGGGCCCACCAGCCACAAGGGCACGCGGCGGGCTTCTTCAGTCACGTCGTTGTGCGCTCCATCGGCGGTCATGCCGTGGTCGCTGGTGACCAGCACGGCGTAGCCCGCGTCCAGCCACTGCGGCAGCCAGCGGGCCAGCAGACTGTCCACCAGCCGCGCGGCCTGACGGTAGGCCCGGCTGTCCGCACCACGGCAGTGCCCGGCGTAGTCCACGCCCATGCTGTGCGCCAGCAGCAGATCCGGCGCGTGGCGGCGGCAGAGGCAGGCGGCGTCCGCAAACAGCGCCTGGTCCGGGTAGGCGTCCTGGTCGTAAAACAGGCCGTGGCCTATGGGCAGGGCAGGGTCGTCCGTCAGGCGGTGCAGGGCCGGGTCGTAGGGCGTTCCGTTGCAGAGTTCGTGCACCCAGTGGTACGCGGCCGCCGCCGTAACCAGCCCGGCGTCACGGGCCAGAGAAAAAATGGTGGGCGCGGGGCAGGGGGACGGGTCGTCGTTGCGCAGAATGCCGCTCTGCACCGGCGTCAGCCCACTGAACAGCGTGACGTAGAGCGGGCGCGAAAGGGGCGGCAGGGCGCAGTCCAGCTCCGTATAACGGGCTTTGTCCGCTTCTTCCAGGGCGCGCAGCACGGTCAGGCAACGTCGGGCCGTGGCCGCGTTCAGGCCATCCAGCAGAACCAGACAGACGCGGGCCATTACCAGTCCCCCGGTCCGGCCGGACGCGGGCCGAAACCCAGGGCCGGAGCCTCGGCCCGCAACTGTGCGGCCGTAACGCCCCGCACCGGGCGGCTTTCCCTGAGCCAGGCCAGAAAGTCGTAGAGCTTGCGGTAAAGGGCCGTGGCCGCCGCCGTGTCCGGCACGTTGGGCGAAGCGCCGGGCAGCAGCTCCGAAGAGTGCAGAAAGAGGTGCAGCACCCGCCCGCCGCGCCAGGCGTGCAGCCGGACGCAGCCGCGCATGACCGGGGCCGCGTGCCAGACGGGATTGGGACTCAGCGCGCCCCAGAAGTGGAAATTGTCCGTCCGCGCTTTGCCCCGGCCCAGCCAGTGCCACAAGCGCGCCAGGGGCCGGAGGATGGGAATCTGCGTAATGGGGGAGATGAGCAGGGCGTCCCTGGCAGGGCCGTCCGGCGTTGTTGCGGGCTCCGCCCAATAGGGATCCGCCGGGGCCAGAAAGTGGTCCGGCCCGGCATGGTCAAAGACGCGCAGGGGGCAGACGGAGCTGTCCAGGGTAATGCCTTCCGCCGCCAGCAGGGGCCGCAGCACGGCCTTGCAGTCCCAGCGCCCCATGCGAAAGCTGGTCAGCGGCGCGCCCTGAAAGTCGCGTCCGGCCTGCAGCAGGGTGTGCAGGCGCGCCCGCAGCAGGGGCCGGGGCAGGGTGTCCGTGCGCGGGGGCGGGCCGTCGGCAAGGGGGCCTTCGGACAGGGGCGGGGTGCTCCAGTGGTGCAGGTGGGCGGCGATTTCCGCGCCGTAGTGGTCCCGCAGCCAGGCCAGGTGGGGCCGGGCTTCCGCGCTGGCAAAAACCGTATGGGCGCAGAACAGGGTCAAGGGAAAGCCCAGCTCCTGCGTCAGCGGGGCAAGCTCGCGCAGCAGGGCCACGTTGCGCACGCCGCAGCCCGTGGCGGCGTAGCGGCCCGAAAACAGGCCTTCTTCCTCCACGTCCAGGCTGACAATGACGCGCAAGGGGGCGGCAGGGGGGGGCAGTTGGGTCATGGCGGCATATTATGCGCAAGGGGCGCGCAAGGCAATGTCCCTGGGCGTGCCGCAGCCTTTTCTTTTGGGCGCGCCTTGCCGTCCGGCCGGGCGCTGGCGGCCGCTAAACGGCCGACGCTTGCAAAAGGGCCGGGTTTGCATAATGATTGCTACTGGCATATGGGGCAGACTTGCCCGCGCGTCGGACAAGGGAGCCCCTTGAACCGCCAACGCGCAGCGCGCCCTTTTTGCCGGTTTACCGAGGAGAAGCATGCCCCAGACCCTGCGCGTTTTGTTTTTGATGGAAGACCTCTGTTTCGGCGGCACCCAGCGGCAGATGCTGGAGCTGGCCCGTCGCCTGGACCGCGGGCGCTTCACGCCCGTCATGCTCACCCTGACCGGCCCCACGGACCTGGACGCCCTGGCCCGTCAGGGGGGGGTAGAGCTGCATCACCTGGGGCGCAGCCGGCGGGTGCCGCCGTTGTTTTTTTTGCGCATGGCCAGGGCTTTGCGGCGGCTCAGGCCGGACGTGCTGGTGCCCTGCACGGCTCTGCCCAATATCTGGGGACGCATCTGGGGGCGGCTGGCCTGGCTGGGCCGCGCCAAAGCGCCGCTGGTGCTGGGCACCTGCCGGGGCGGCGGCGGCCCTGTGCGGCAGCACGAACGCTGGCTCTGGCGGCTGGCAGATGAACTTATCTGCAATTCGCAGGCCCTGCGCGAAGTACTGGAGGACCTGGGCGTGCCGCCCGTGCGCCTGCACTACATTCCCAACGGGGTGGATACGGAATTTTTTGCGCCCGCGGCCCCGCCCGTGGCGGAGCGTGGTCCGCTGATCCTGTGCGTGGCGCGTCTGGCCGAGGACAAGGACCATCTGACCTTGCTGCGGGCCTTTGAACAGGTGCTGGCCCGCCACCCCCAAGCGCGGCTGCGCCTGGTGGGCGACGGGCCGGAAGAGGCGCGTTTGCGCCGCTGGACGGCGGAACATCCGGCGGGCGCGCGGGTGGAGCTGACGCCCGGCGGCCTGGACATGCGGGCTCACTATGCGGCGGCGCGGCTGTTTGCCCTGGCCTCGGTGCGTGAGGGGCAGCCCAACGTGCTTCTGGAGGCCATGGCCTGCGGTCTGCCCGTGTGCGCCACGGCTGTGGGCGGCGTGCCCCGGCTGGTGACGGAAGGGACCACGGGCCTGCTCTGCGCTGCGGGCGACGCTGACGCCCTGGCGGAAAACTGCTGCCGCCTGCTGGAGGATGACGACCTTTGCACCCGTTTGGGCCATGCGGGGCGGGAAAGGGCGCAACGGGATTTTTCTTTTTCCCGGATGGTAGCGGATCACCAGACGCTTATGTCCGCTGCGGACGAGAGGTTGTGATGCAGCCACACAATACGGAACGTGCGGGGCTGTCCGGCTTGCTGCGGCGCTGGGTCTGCCTGTTGTTTGCGGCGGTCTGCTGTGTGGGGCCTTTCTGCGGTCCGCAGACGGCGTTGGGCGAAGCCCCTCCCCCTGTCCGGACGGAGCCGGGGGCACAGGGCGCGGCCCCGCCCGCAATGTCTGTCGCTCCAGCGCCGGCGGAAGTGACCGAACTGTGGACCGGCTCCATCTTTTCGTCCACCTACCGGGTAGGGGTGTGCTTTTCCGCTGCCGGGGCGGTGCGCGGGGTGGTGTATCTGCGCCTGCGCAATGGGGAGGTGGACGTCTACCACATTGACGGCAGCGTCAAAGATAATGTGGTCAAAGCGCGTCACAGTTCCGGGCATACCTTTAAGGGCCGGCTGGTGGCGGCGGACCGGGTGGAAGGCGTGATCCATCTGAAAAATGGTCTGCGGCTGAACGTGGAGGGCCGTCGCATCCAGGGCGCGCCCTTGACCGGCGATGACTGCGCGCCGCCCGCAGCAGACTGAGGTCATCGGGGCGGTAAAGGCTTTTTCGTTCCCCGCCGCGGGGTGAAGCCACTGGGAAGAATCCCCGCTGGGAGCCTTTTCCCTGAAATGCTCCGGGCGTTCGTGCAACGGGCGGCCTGTCGCCAGGGGCAAGGGACTCTCCACACGGTTGCGCGCCGGAGTGGCCCCTTGCCTGCCCTTGAGAATGAGGGCGCTCAAAGATACTATGCGGTAGTGAGGAGGTGTTGCCATGTTTTGGCTGTGGTTTGTGCTGGTGGTGGGGCAGTGCGCCCTGTTGTTTATTCTGGCCCGCACAGGCGAGGCTTTGCCGCGCCGGGCGCGGGAGGAGGCTGCTGCGGCGGCCGCCATGCCCGACGCGCAATGGCCTGCCGCGGCCCTCATCGTGCCCGTGGCCGGCGCGGACCCGCGGATGGAAGGCGCCCTGCGCAGCCTGCTGACCCAGGACTACCCCGGACTTGCGCCCGTGCTGGTGACAGCCACGGAAAGCGAACCCGCCGCAGAGCTTGTAACGCGGCTGTGCAAGGATTTTCCGGCCACGCGGCATGTGGTGGCCGGTCCGGCCCAGGGCTGCGGGCAGAAGAACCACAATCTGCTGGCCGGGGTGGACGCTGTGGGCCCTGCAGCGGAAGTCTATTTGTTCTGCGACAGCACCCACCAGGCGGCCCCGGACCTTGCGCGTCAGCTGGCCGGGCCGCTGGTCAGGGGCGAGGCGGCCTTTACCACGGGCTACCACGAAGTGGACCCAGGCGACAGCCAGACGGCCACCCTGGGCTATGCCTTCTGCGTCATGCTCATGCGTCTGCTGCAGGCCATGGGGGCCTTTACCCAGCTCTGGGGCGGGGCCATGGGCATGAGTCGCGCGGCCTTCAAGAAGTACGGCGTGCGCTCTTTGTGGTCTGAAACCGTGGTGGACGATTGCTCTCTTACCGCCCTGCTGCAGGTGCGCGGCGCGGGTGTGCGGCTGTGCCCCGGCGCGCTGTTGCGTACTGAGGCCGCCAATCACCCCCCGCACGTCTGGCGGGCATGGATGGACCGGCAGGTGCTGTTTCTGAAGTTCTGTATGCCGGGGCAGTGGCTGCTGCTGGGGCTGCTGGCCGTTATGACGGCGGTGCCCGTGCTTGGCGCGGCGCTTTCTTTGTTGGGCTGGCTTTTGCACCTGGGCGGCGGCGCGGGCGTGCTGCTGACCCTGTTCTGGCTGGCGGCTACGGCCGGGGCCCTGTATCTCTGGCGGGCGCTTTTGCCCCGCCCCGTGTCCCTGCTGCGCTGGTTGTGGGCCTATGGCCGTTCCGTCTGCCTGTTTGCGCGGGTCTATGCGGCCAGCGTGGGGGCCACGGGCATCGCCTGGCGAGGCATTCGCTATGTGGTGGGGCGCGGCGGCGTAGTGCGCGAGACTTCGCGCCAGTAGGGCCTGGCATTTTTGCAAATGCGCATGCGCAACGTTGGGGGCATCGCAATTTTGCAATGCTCTGGCGGTTGTGTAAGCAGACGTCCGCTCCGGCACTTGCCCGTAACATTTTTGTCATAACGGGCCAGGCGGCGCTTGCGCCTCTGTAGCGGGCGGGAGGATGGATAAAAAAGTTCTTAATGATCAGTGGCTTTGACACAGGTACCCGGCGCTGTGTATGGTTCGCCCCTTGGCTGCCCGTAGAACCGGTCGTCGGTTGTCGCGGACGCGTCCCGGCGGGCGTGCGGAGTTTTTTTATGACGGTGATGACGGTGGTTGACGCATGATTGCCATGTCTGACCTTTTTCGCGTGAGCCTTAGGCAGGTTGTGCGCCAGCGCGGCTTCGGGGTGATGCTTTCCATTGCTCTGGGCATTACGGCCTTTATCGTGCTGGCCGTGCTGGGGCGCGAGATCCGCTACAAGGTGGGTCAGGACATGGTGCTCATGGGCGGGGTCAACGTCATTCAGGTCTATATGGATGACCGGCAGTATCCCGGCCAGCCCCAGCGTGAATTTTACCCCGATACGGTGGCGGCCCTGCGCGCCCTGCCCGGCGTGGGCATGGTAAGCCAGAACATCCGCAACGGCAGGGCCTTTACCCTGCGCGGCGAAGGCGAACGAACCCTGGCCCTGGACTTTATCGGCGTGGACCAGGAGTTTGCCGAGGTCTACTCTCTGGATCTGGTGGCCGGGCGGCTGCTGGACGATCAGGACGTGACGGCGCGCCGAAGGGTGTGCCTGCTGGGCCGCGAGGGCGCGCGCAATCTCTACGGCGAACCTGCCAACGCCGTGGGCAAGTTGTTGTTTCTGGATCAGGACGTCTTTGAAGTGGTGGGCGTGATCAGCGGCGTCATGCTGGGCGGTTGGGGGCAGGGCGGCTTTTTGCCCTACACCACTATGATGGACCGCAACTGGGGCAGCGGCAAGGTGACGCGGTTGTTTGTGCGGGCCGTAGGCTGGGAGGACGTGCCTCCCCTGGTCCGGCGCATTCCCGAAGTGGTGCGCGCGCACCAGGATGCGCCCTATCTGGTGATCCGCACCCAGGAAGATCAGCTCTCGCGCATCAAGACCACCTTTATGTGGGTGGAGGCTCTGCTCTGGCTGGGCATCGCCGCTTCCCTCATGCTGGGAGGCTTCGGCATCTGGTACGGCACGTTTGCCGCCGTGCGCGCCCGCACGCGCGAAGTGGGGCTCAAAAAAGCCATGGGTGGTTCGGATGCGGACATCCTGGCCCAGTTTCTGGCCGAAGCCTTGTGCAAGTCCGTAGCCGGCGGCATACTGGGTATTGCCATCGGCCTGTTGCTGGTAAAAATCGGCTCGTGGAGTCTGGGCACGGATATTTCCTACCCCTTGCTGCTGGTCAGCAGTGTGGGCAGCATTGTGTTTTCTGCGGTCCTCGGCGTGGCCGGCGGTTTGTACCCGGCCGTTCAGGCCAGTCGCATGGATGTGGTCACCGCCCTGCGGTTTGAGTAATTGCGTGTTGCGCCCGCAGGCGTTTTGCATGGCGGACGGCCGTGCGGAACCGTCAATGGCGGACAAGGTTGGAGCATGCCACCGGTAATCGTCGCCCAAAACCTGTATAAACGCTACGAAGGCTTTCCGCCGGTGCTGCGCGGGGTCAACATCACTGTGGAGCCCGGCGAGATGGTGGCCATCATGGGGCCTTCCGGCTGTGGCAAATCCACCATGCTGCACGTGCTGGGCATGCTCCACGCGCCTGACGCCGGCAGCCTGGAGATCCTCGGCGCCGACGTACTGGCCTTCAACCGGGAGCAGACAGCAGCCTTCCGGCGCGGCAACATGGGCTTCATCATGCAGGCCAGCAACCTGTTTGACCACTCCACTGTGTTCGAGAATGTGGAGTTCCCCCTCATCTATGAGCAGGTGCCGCCGCAGGAACGCTGGGAACGCGTCATCCGCGCCCTGGAGCTGGTGCGCCTCTCGGCCAGGGTCCATTACCGCAGCAACCGTCTTTCGGGCGGTGAACAGCAGCGCGTGGCCATCGCCCGCGCTATGGTCAACAATCCGCGCATCCTCCTGGCCGACGAGCCCACGGGCGCGCTGGACGCCAAAACCAGCCGTCTGATCATGGAAAATTTTCGCAACCTCTGCCACACGGGCGGCGTGGCCTTGGTTATGGTGACCCACGACCCTAAGATGGCTGAGTACTGCGACAGCATCTACACCCTTGAAGACGGCGTGCTGCAGTGCCGTCGCCACGAACCGCCGCCCCTGCCGCCTCAGGACGCGCACAATCTGCTGCAGGGCCCCGCGCCTGTGGTGCGCGGCGCGCTGGTGGCCGCACGCTTTCCCGAAGCCGCCGGTCAAGGGCTCATGTACGCGGCCCATCGTCTGCACGCGGCCGGTCTGCTCTCGCGCATCTACGCCCTGAGCGAAAGCGGCTTTCTGAGCAGTCCTGAAGGCTACGCCCTGCCTCTGGCCGTGCGCCGCATGGGTCGGCTGCGCTGCCTTGGGGCCTTTGCGGGCATGCTGCGGCATATGCGCGACACCTCGGCACAGGTCTGGGAGCTTTGGCGACAACGGCCCGGCCGGGACGGCCGCGGCTGGTGGGCGCAGCTGCAGGCCTTTTGCGCCGGGGCCCTGCTGGCCCGCTGGGGCGTGCAGGACGGCATCCAGTTTTTTTACGCGGCTGAGGCCCGTGGGCCTTCTACTGCCAGTTGGGTAGCCGCGCGCCTCATGCGGGCGCCCTTTGCCTTTGCCGTCCGGGCGCGGGATCTGGCCGCCCCCGGCAGCGACTGGGCGGCCATGGTGCACGATGCGGCCTTTGTACGCTGTGATACCGAGGCCACCCGCGCGGCTCTGATCGGGCTGCTGCCCGAAGCCGAAGGCAAGGCCATTGTGCTGCGTGACCCTCTGACCCTCACCCCGCCGGAAGACGACGCGGATATGCCCGTTGCGGGCCGTAGGGACGTCAATCTGCTGGCCGTGGGCACCCTGGCCCGGCGCAAGGGCTACGATGTGCTGCTGCGGGCCTGCGCCCTGCTGGCGGAGCGCAAGGTGCCCTTTCAGCTGGAAGTGGTGGGGCAGGGGCCGGAGCGCATGGCCCTGCGTCGGCTGGCCCGGCGGCTGGGTCTGCGTGGCCGGGTGCGCTTTGTGCCCCGTGTGCCTCACGAGAATATGCCCGACGTTTACGGCAGGGCGGATATTTTTGTGGCGCCTGGCCGCCGGACGCCTCAGGGCGATGTGGACGGCCTGCCCTCGGCCCTGGTAGAGGCCCTGGCCAGCGGCCTGGCCGTGGTGGTCAGCGATCTGCCCGGTCAACTGGAGGCCGTGCGGCAGGGAGAAAACGGCCTGGTGACGCCTCAGGAAGACGTGGAGGCTCTGGCGGGGGCGCTGGAGACCTTGGCCGCTTCGGAGGAAGAACGGCGGCGGCTCGGGCGGGCGGCCCGGCAGGCCTTGCCGGCCCTGCTGGACGGCGAGGCCACGGAAGCCCGTTTTGTGCAGCTGTTCAAATCTGCCTGCGCTGTGCAGAGGTAAGACGTTTTTCAGACCAATGATACTTTTCAGGGCAAGCGCACTGTGAAATTGTTCTGGCGGCCGCACAGACAGATCCCCGTTGCGGCGGGGCGGCAGGCGTACTGTATTTGTTCTGTTCAACACCGAAGTGAGCGTAGTAAAAACGTTGAGAATGGCTGTTCTCAGCGCTGAAAGGCCCTGGGGCAATGCTTTGTCGGAGCCTTTTCGGCGTGGCGTGCGGCAGAAGCTGTCTGAAATTGTAGTGTAGAGGTAGGTATGGATTTTAACGGCGTGCGCGTTCTGGTGGTGGGCGATGTGATGCTGGATCGCTACGTTTCCGGCGGCGCACGGCGCATTTCGCCGGAAGCTCCGGTGCCGGTGGTGGCTGTGGGGCGGCGCTGGTCCGCCCCCGGCGGTGCGGCCAACGTGGCCCGCAACCTGGCGCGTCTGGGGGTTGTGGCGGATCTGGTGGGCCTGGCCGGACGGGACGCGGATGGCGAAGAACTGCGCACGGCCCTGGCGGCCGAGGGGCTGGACGACTGCCTGATTTACTCTGCGGCGCGGCGCACCACCTGCAAAACGCGGATTCTGGCCCAGGGGCAGCAGATGCTGCGCCTGGACGAAGAAGTCTGCGCCCCTCCGCAGGCAGACGAACTGGCCCGGCTGCGGGGGCGTGTGCTGGACCTGCTGCCCCGCTGCGGGGCCGTGGTGCTTTCAGATTACGCCAAGGGCGTGCTGCTGGCCGACGCGGAAGGGGCAAGCCTTTGCGCGGCGGTGACGGCGGCGGCCGCCGTCAGAGGGATACCCGTGCTGGCGGACCCCAAGGGCGGGCAGTGGGGGCGCTACAGGGGCGCACAGTGCGTTACGCCCAACAGTGCGGAATTTGTGCGCGCCGGGGGCGAGGACGGCGGCGCGGAGCCGGACGCGGCGCAACGCGCGGCCCTGGCTGCCCGGCTTTGCGCGGACTATGGGCTGGAACGGGTGCTGCTGACCCGTGGGGCCAAGGGCATGGAGCTGTACGCGGGGCAGGGGCTGCTCTGCCGCTGCGCGGCGCGGGCGAGGGAAGTGGCGGACGTTTCGGGCGCGGGCGATACGGTGGCGGCGGTGCTGGCGGCCTGCGTGGCTAAGGGGCTCGCCTGGGAAGAGAGCGTGCGCGTGGCCAATACGGCAGCGGGCGTGGTGGTGGGCAAAATGGGCACCGCCCCCGTGACCTTGGCTGAACTGCGCGCCGCCCTGCGCGAAAATGCAGAAAATCCTAAACTCTACGCCCTGCCGGATTTACTGGAAAAAGTGGAGGACTGGCGGCGCAAAAGCGAAACCGTTGTCTTTACCAACGGCTGCTTCGATTTACTGCATCCAGGGCATGTTTCCCTGCTGCGGCAGAGCGCGGCTCAGGGCGACCACCTCATTGTGGGGCTCAACAGCGACGCTTCGGTACGCCGGCTCAAGGGCCCCAGCCGTCCCATTCAGGACGAGCGCAGTCGGGCGCAGCTGCTGGCCGCCCTGTACGGGGTGGAGGCGGTGGTGCTGTTTGACGCGGACACGCCCCTGGAGCTCATTACGGCCATCCGGCCCGACGTGCTGGTCAAGGGCAGCGACTATACCGAAGCCGCCGTGGTGGGGGCCGACGTGGTGCGGGCCGCCGGGGGCCGCGTGTTTCTGGCCGCTTTGACGCCCGGCTGCAGCACCACCGGCATTGTGCGTAAAATCGACGATGGATCCCATGCCGGGGGGCCGCGGCGCTGATGGCCGGACAGCGCATCCTGGCGGCCGACATCGGCGGCACCAACGCCCGATTCGGCTGTTTTTTTGTGGAGGACGGCCAGTTGCGCCTGGAGCGCGTGTCCTGGATGCCTTCGTCCGGTCTGCGGGATACGGAAGCTGTGTTGCGGACCTTGCAGCACCGCCTGGACCTGGAGCTCAGTCCCCAGGATGTGCTGGCCTTGGCCCTGGCGGGACCGGTGGCCGCCGAACGGGGCAGGCTGACCAACGGGTCCCTGCAATTGGACTTGGCCGTGGCGCGGCAAAGGTTCGGCTTGCGTCGCTGCCTGTTGTGCAATGATTTTGCCGCGGCGGCTCTGGCCACCCTCACCCCGGCAGGAGAAGACGCCCGGCTGGTGGCCGGAGACCGCTTGGCGGAAGGCGCAGGGCCGGAAGGCCGTGCCGCGCGGGCCGTGCTGGGGGCAGGTACGGGGCTGGGCGCGGCGCTGCTGGTCTGGACAGGGCGGCGCTGGCTGCCCGTACCTTCGGAGGCGGGGCATGCGGCCTTCCCCTTTTCTGGACGTCCGGAGCACGATTTTGAGCGATTTTTGCAAAGGGATCTGGGGCAGAGCTGGATCAGCGCCGAAGATGTGCTTTCTGGTCAGGGGCTCAGCCAGCTGCATTTTTTTCTCAGCGGCGAGTACTTGTTCCCCCCGGTGGTGGGCGCGCGGGCATTGCAGTCGGAAACGACCACTTTGCAGTGGTACGCCCGTTTTCTGGCCCGGTTTTGCCGCAACTGGATGTATGCGGCCTTGAGTCTGGGGGGACTGTGGGTCTGCGGCGGCATTGCCGCCCGTAACCCTCTGTGTCTGACCTGCTCCCAATTCGGCGAAGAATTGCAGCGCGCCAATCCCCTGCGCGCGCTGTTCGCGCCTGTGCCAGTGCGTCTTATGGAGAATGAAAACAGTGGGTTGTGGGGTGCGGCCCGCGCCGGGCAAAACCTTGTCGAAAAGGGCGGTCGGGCCTAGCGTCGATTACTTTTGAGAATAGGTAGCCTCAAAGGTTACGGCATGTTCGTTCCGGCGCAGGGGCGTGCAACTACACAGCGGTGCTGTCTTTATCCGTAGCTGGCGCTGCTGTCTTTGCCCGTAACTTCCTTCGTCGTAACGGGCCAAGCTCCTGCAGCGCACCGGCTGAAGTTACGCTTGCGCCACCATGGCGGGTGGCTGCTTACGCAGCCGCCAGGGCACTACAACGTGCAATGCCCCGGAGCCCTGTGAGGACGCCGTTTCCGGGCGGGACGGCGCGGGGGCGCAGGGGGCGTGCAAAAGCTGCAGCTTGTCCTGCCGCGCCGGTAAAAAAGTTTCAAAAAAAAATCGTTACCGCAGCCGGGGCTTGACAAACATTCTGTAGTAACGATAATGTTTATTAAAAATCAGTGGAGAAGAGCTATGGCCCAAGTACAAACCCGAATGACGCGGCAACGGGCGGTAATTCTGGAAGAGCTGCGCAAAACCGCCACTCACCCTACGGCGGACGAGCTGTACAGCATTGTCCGGCGGCGTCTGCCGCGGATAAGTCTGGGTACCGTGTACCGCAATCTGGATTTTCTGGCAGACAGCGGCGAGATCCGCCGTCTGGAAACCGCCGGCAGCATCAAACGCTTTGACGGCGACATGTCCCCGCACCAGCATGTGCGCTGCGTTTTCTGCGGCCATATCGGCGACGTGATGGAAACCAGCGCAGCACCTTCGGTGGAAGGCATGCGGGTGGAGGGCTTTGCCCACATTCTCAATTCGCGCGTGGAGTACGACGGCATTTGCGAGGCCTGCGCCCGTCAGCGCGCTGTTGACGCCGCTGCGGAGCGGGGGGATGACGACGCCCGACGCACGGCTTGAGTCTTTGCGCCGACAAGGGTATGCAAAAAGGCATGCGCGGCCTCGTGGACAGCGCCGCCCGGCGGCGTTGTCCGGCGGCGCGTCCGGTCTGACTCAGGCGTGCCGTTGTACAGAATGAGGCAGCCCGCCCCATAACCACCAAGGAGAAGATCATGGCAGAAAGCAGGGAAAGCCGGAAAGAAAAAGTCGTTGAAGTGCTCAACAAGGCCCGGGCCATGGAGCTTTTCGCCATCCACCAGTACATGAACCAGCACTACAGCCTGGACGACATGGATTACGGCGAACTTGCCGCCAACATGAAGCTCATCGCCATTGATGAAATGCGCCATGCCGAGGCCTTTGCCGAACGCATCAAGGAGCTGGGCGGCGAGCCCACCACCCAGAAAGACGGCAAGGTGGCCACCGGGCAGGACGTGCCCGCCATCTATCGGGCCGACAGCGCCCAGGAAGACCATACCATTGAGGCGTACAGCCAGTTTCTGCAGGTCTGTAAGGAGCAGGGCGACATTGTTTCCGCCCGGCTGTTTGAGCGCATTATTGACGAAGAGCAGGCCCACCTGACCTACTATGACAACATCGCCGGCCACATCGAGCGCCTGGGCGATACGTACCTTGCCAAGATCGCCGGCACGCCTTCCAGCACCGGCACGTCTTCCAAGGGCTTTGTGACCGGAACCGCCGCTGCGGAATAAAAAGCGGCAAGTGAGGCAAGCTATGGCCGATACCAAGGATATGTGGCGCTGTCAGACGGTCAACTGCGGCTATGTGTATGATCCCGATCGCGGCGATCGCAGGCACAAGATACCCGCTGGAACCAAGTTTGAAGATCTGCCGGACGACTGGCGCTGTCCCGTGTGCGGGGCGGGCAAAAAGATGTTCCGTCCCCTGAGCGAAGGCTAGTTTCGGCTTACCCCTTTCCCGGCCCCGACCGCTCCAAGGCTGTCGGGGCCTTTTCGTTGGGCCTGGTTGATTGCACCCATGGCCGTCTTGGCGTATGCTGCAACAAGCAGGAGCGAGGGCGCGCGGCGCGGGCCCGCTTCCGGGAGGCGCAACAGTGCGGCGTTTTTATCAGGAAAGTTGGCAAGGCATTCCCTTTACCTCATTCTCGCATATCTCCTTTTTTCACTTGGCCGAACCCAAGTTCTACGCTGTGTTTTATGAAGAATTGTTCCGCCGTTACAAGGATTGGGACGATCTGCCCGCCCAGTGGCGCGAAAACAAGCGTAAGGACGCCCGTTGGTTGGTGGGGCAGTTGCGCGCCAAGCTGGTTCAGGAGCCGGCGGGCCGCACCGAGCCCGTGCGCGTGCTCTCCATCGGCAGCGGCGTGGGCTATATGGAAAACGTTTTACTGGACGAGATGCCCGATCTGGAGCTGCACGTCAACGAACCCAGCACCGTGAGCATGCGCTGGCTGCGGCAGCGCGTGCCCAACGAGCGTATCTACATCGGCCTGCCGCCCGCCTGTCTGCCCGCGGACGTGCGCTATGACATGATCTATCTTTCCACGGTAGATTACGGCATTCCCACGCGGGAATTCGCTCATCTGCTGAGTGAACTGCGCGCCCAGCTGCTGCCCGGCGGGGAGATCATCCTGCTTTCCGCTTCGCTTCTGGAAGAGGATTCGTTCATCGGCAGCTTTGTCAACGCCATCAAGATTTTCATCCGGGGGGCTCTGCATTTTCTGGGCATCCGGCGGCAGCAGTTCTGGGGCTGGCGGCGCACCCGCAAGGAATACCGCGATCTGTTCAAACAGGCGGGCTGCGCCAACGTGCAGGACGGTTGGCTGGAAGACGGCTTTGAAACCTACTGGATACGCGGCAGCTAGAGTATTTAACACTTGAAATGCTCGCTTACGGCAGGCAAAAGCCTGCCGTAAGCGAGCATTTCGTGGCAAGGATTTTCAAGAAAATCCTTGCAGAGCAATTAACTCATTTCATTCGTAAACTGCTCTAGCGCACTTTCAGCCTGAAAGCGCGCTAAAAATCCTTTGCCCCCAGGTCACAGGGCTCGCCCTCTGCCGTTCTGCGTGGAAGCAGCGGTTTTTGCGGCCTGGAAGTTGTGATAATTCATTATATTTCAGAAAATTATCTGTCGAGGACGGGCCTTCTCGTTACGGACAGGCGGGGCTATACGCCTGCACCGCCGGGCCCTAATACTCAATTCCGGCCGCGGCAGTGACGCCGGTGCGCCAGGGGTGTTTGATTTCGGTCATGGAAGTGACCAGATCTGCCGTATCCACCAGCCAGTCCGGGGCGTTGCGGCCGGAGAGGACCAAATGCCGCCCGCGCGCGCGGGCCAGGGCAATCAGTTCTTCCACTTCCTCGCGGGTGAGCACGCCGGCTTTGAGCGCGTAGAGGGTTTCGTCCAGCACCAGCAGGTCCACGTTTTCCAGTTGCTTCTGAGCCCACTGCAGCACGCGCAGGGCGGCTTCGCGGTGGGCGGGGCGGTCTTCCTCCCGCCGCAGAAAGCCCGGCCCGCCGGCCATAAAGCGCGGTCCCAGCCATTGCGCCAGCATGGCCTGTTCGCCGGCCTGACCGTCGCGTTTCATAAACTGCCCAAAGGCCACAGCCAGATTTTGCCCCAAGGCGCGCACGGCCTGCCCTATGCAGGCGCTGGTCTTGCCTTTGCCGTCGCCGGTATAAACAAGGATCATGACCACACCCCAGCCAGATGCGCACCGCAGGCCGGGCACAGCCCGTTGCGCCCGTGCAGGCGCACGGCGTAGCCCGCGCGTTCCACCACGAGCGCGCCGCAGTGCGGGCAGAAGGTATTGGCGCCCACGGCGCTGGCGGCGTTGCCGATGTAGACGTAGTTGAGGCCGGTTTGGCGGCCCAGACGCCAGGCCTGCTCCAGGGTTGCGAGGGGTGTGGAAGGATGGTCGGCCATGAGGTAGGCTCCATGAAAGCCAGAAATGTGCCAGGGCGTGTCCGGTCCCAGTTCGTCGTGGATAAAGGCGGCCAGGCGGCCTAGTTCGTCGGGGCTGTCATTGACGCCGGGGATGACCAGGGTGGTCACCTCCAGCCACCAGCCCATCTCCTTTATTCTTTTGCAGGAATCCAGCACGGGCTGCAGGCGGGCATGGCAGTAGTGGCGGTAGAAGCGGTCGCTGAAGCTCTTGATGTCGATATTGGCGGCGCAGATGCGGTGCTCCAGAGCACGCAGGCAGTCCTGCGACATAAATCCGTTGCTCACCAGCAGGCAGCGCAGGCCGCGGTCCACGGCCAAGCCTGCCGTGGCGTAGACCAGCTCGAAAAAAACTGTGGGTTCATTGTAGGTAAAGGCCATGCTGGGCGTGCCGTATTCGCGCGCCAAGGCCACCAGGTCTTCGGGCATGGCCCGCTTGCCGGGTATGCGGCCATCGGCGGGCAGTTGGGAAATGCCGTCGTTCTGGCAGAAGCGACAGGAAAAATTGCAGCCTGCGCTGCCTGCGGAAAAGGTGCGCGTGCCGGGCAAAAAATGGTAGAGAGGCTTTTTTTCCATGGGGTCGAGGCTCACGGAGGTGACCACATCGCCCACCAGCGTAACCATGCCCCCATCACGGTTGACCCGCACGCCGCAAAGGCCCTTTTCGCCCGGTTTGAGGCGACAGGCCTGGGCGCAGAGGCGGCAAACCACGGATTTGTCCGGTCGGCCTTCCCAAAGCAGTGCCTGCATATATTTCTCCTCCATGCCGGTGGTTATTGCCGCAGGGAACCCTGGGGGGGCGGCCGGTGGCGCGTGGACGACCACGGGCGGCGGTCTTCGTGTTGGCTGGGGCCGTTGTAGCCGCCGTGTGCCGCGCCGCTGTTCCCGCCGGGGCGGTCAGCGCCGAAGTCCCGGTATCCGGAGTCCTGGCCCGCGCCCTTGTGGCCGGGACCGCCCTGTGGCCGGGAAGACGACGGGTCGCCGGGCCGGGCGTGGGGTACAAAACCCTGTGCGTCATGGCCGTAGAAACCGCCGCCTTGGGGGCCCGCGCCATGGCCCGGCACTCTGTGCCGGTTCGGGCCGTTGTGGCCGGGGCCGCCGGGTCGGCCGGAATGCCCCGGCGCGTTCCATCCGGGCGGAAGGGGCTGGGGCCTCTGGCCGTCTGGGCCGTAAGGCATTTGCGGGTAGATCTGCGGCGCGATGAACAGAAAGTTGGGGTTCTGCTGCTGCGGCTGGTGGGGCGGCGTCACTGAGGTGATGCTGTCCCCGCTTTGCGGATCACGCCACTGGCGGACCTGCCCCTGGTCTGAAAAGTTGCTTCCCTGCAAATCCGCTGTGCCCTGCGTCTGCGCGTCTTCTTCTGTCCAGTCCGTCTGGGGCCAGTCCGTCTGGGGCCAGTCCGTCTGGGGCCAGTCCGTCTGGGAAGGATCAGCGGGCCGCTGGCCTGTTTGTTGCGGGGCGTTGGGGGGCAGGTCTGCCTGGGGCAGATCCGTCGGAGCCCGATCCGTCTGCGGCGGAGACGCCGCTGGGGGCAGGCCTGCCTGAGTCCCGTTTACCTGCGGCGGGGCAGGCTGCAAGGCAAGTGGTGCTGCGCTGCGGGCGGCCTTTTCTGCGCCTGCTGTCGGCGTGGCGGCGGTGGGCTGCGCCCGCAGCACCTCTGCGTTCACGGGGGCGCGGTATTCCTGTGCGGTACGAGGGAGCGCGTCTGGCGCGGCAGCGGCGGCCAGGGTCGGGCCTGCACCCAGCAGGGCCAGGAAGAGCCCGCCGCTCAGGCGCGGGAATTTGCGGAAGGCTGCAAACAGAAGCATGGGCACACTCCGGTCTTGAAGGCAGAATAGCAGCAGGGGGCGCGTCGGTCCATGAAAAAAGCGGGGCGGGTTCGCCCAAAAAGAGGCTTGGGGTTTGCGCTGAAATCTGCTAAGGTTGGTCAAGAAGTAAGGAGGGACGGATGTCCAGCGAACGCGCAAAAGCCTATGCCCAGGCGGGCGTCAACATCGAAGCGGGCAATGCCCTGGTTTCGCGCATCAAGGATCTGGTGCAGAGCACCCAGACCCGGGGCGTCATCTCGGACATAGGCGGATTCGGCGGGCTGTTCCGTCCTGATCTCACCGGCATGGCCGAACCTGTACTGGTAGCCTCTACGGACGGCGTGGGCACCAAGCTCAAGCTGGCCTTTGCCTGTAACAAACACGATACCGTAGGCATCGACCTGGTGGCCATGAGCGTCAACGACATTCTGGTCCAGGGCGCGACGCCGCTGTTTTTCCTGGATTATTTTGCCACTGGCAAGCTGGACGTGGATACGGCCCAGACCGTGGTGGGCGGCGTGGCCGAAGGCTGCCGCCGGGCGGGCTGTGCCCTTTTGGGCGGCGAAACTGCCGAAATGCCTGATATGTACGGTCCCGGCGAATACGATTTGGCGGGCTTTTGCGTGGGCCTTGTAGACAACGCCCGGCTTATCGACGGTTCCAGCATCCAGGTGGGCGACAAGATTGTGGGCATAGCTTCTTCCGGCCTGCATTCCAACGGGTATTCCCTGGTGCGCAAAATTCTGGCCCAGAGCGGCCTTGGCCCGGACGATACTCTGCCCGGCGCAGCGGCCAGCGTGCGCGAGGTGCTGCTTGCCCCCACCACCATCTATGTGGAGGTGGTGCGCTCCCTTTTGCGCGACCTGAACATCAAGGGCATGGCGCACATCACGGGCGGCGGCTTTTACGACAACATCCCCCGCGTGTTGCCCGGCCAGGTGGAGGCCCGCATCCACTTCGGCAACTGGCAGATGCCCCCGGTCTTCCACTGGCTCAAGACGGCCGGTGGTCTTACCTGGCCGGAAATATTACAGATTTTTAATGCTGGTATTGGCTATGTGCTGGTATTGCCCGCAGATCAGGCCGAGGAGGCCGTGGGACGCATCCGCGCCTTTGAATTGGAGGCCTGGTGCCTGGGCGACATAGCCCGCCGCAGTGCGCCCGACAGCGAACAGGTGGTCATCACGTTTTAGCGTCGGCGCGGACACAACTGCTGTCTGTATGCGCGGCTGCGCGCAGAAAAGAGCGTGTATTGCCTTTGAGAATGCATTTTACAAAGGCAATACACGCTTTACGCATTTTATTTCTGAACGAATATGCCCAAGGGTATGTCGCGCCAGAGCATGTTGATTTTGAAGAGTACGTTTTACCTATTTCCAGCCTTCCCCGCGTTGTCGCTTACCACAGGTAGCGAAATAATTTATCCTAATAGTTCAATATCCTGTCGGCTTTTTTGACCTCTTCGTAAAGAGCCTTCATGCTGGACTGTCTGACGTGCTCGCTTTCGTCCACCCCGTGGACGATCATGCACTTTCCTCAGGCGGCTATGGCGCCGTCGCTCAGGGCAAATTTTTTTGCTTCCTCCGCAATGGGAAACTGGGCGGAATCGCCCTCATACAGGTCAACGCCAGCGCCGTTAAGAAAAAGCGTGACCTCTTCGCCCGCATTGAGCAAAAAATTGCCGAAGCGCACGGCGTTCCACTTAATTTCCGGAACATTGCTGGAAAGGATGATTAATACTTGCATTGGCTTGCCTCCTCTGGCTTTGAGGGAGGATAGCCCCTGGGAGGGAAATGTTCAACCGGAGCGACAACAGCGGCTTTGTCCGCTTTGTTTTGCACTCGGTAGTTCTGAGCCTGTGCGTTTAACAACCTTGGGCGAATGCGCGGGCAGCGCACGCGCGGCCTTCCCCGCTTGTCGCTGCCACATGCAGAGCAGGCTTGTCCGCGCAGGACTCTGCGAAGGCAGAAGACGCCGGGGGGATCTGAGGCCAGTCGGAATTGTTGCCGCGGCAGCCTCCCGGGCGTAGTGGGGTTCAGGCCTGAGGGGTTTGCCCCTGCGGGACCACAAGCGCGTGGGCCGGGTGCAGCAGGCGCAGCTCCAGGGCGTCCAGCAGGGCAGGCAGGCCTTCGCCGCTGTGGGCCGAAAGGGGCAGGGCCTGGGGCAGGGCGTCGGCCAGCTGCGCACGGGCTGGGGCGGCGAGCTGGTCCCATTTGTTGAGCAGCAGCAGGCGGGGCACGCGGTCCAGGTCCATCTGCGTCAGGGTGTCTTCCACGGCGGCTATCTGCTGCAGCAGATCTGGGTGGGCGGCGTCGGCCACATGCAGCAGCAGGTCTGCGGATTCCAGTTCTTCCAGAGTGGCCTGAAAGGCCTCCGTCAGTTCTTTTGGCAGGTTGCGGATAAAGCCCACGGTGTCAGCCAGGACCAGTTCGCGCGCGGCGGGGAAGCGCAGCCTTCTGGTGGTGGGGTCCAGCGTGGCGAAAAGTTTATTTTCGGCCAGCACTTCTGAGCGGGTCAGGGTGTTGAGCAGGGTGGATTTGCCCGCATTGGTGTAGCCCACCAGCGCGGCTACGGGCAGGCCCTGGCGCGCGCGCCGGGCGCGGGTGAAGGCCCGTTGCCGGCGCAGCTGGTCCAGCGCGGTGCGGATGCGGGCCATGCGTTCTCGGATTTTGCGGCGGTCTGTCTCCAGCTTGGTTTCACCGGGGCCGCGGCCGCCAATGCCGCCCATGAGCCTATCCATGGCGCGGTTTTTGCCCACCAGACGGGGCTGGGTGTAACGCAGCTGGGCCAGCTCCACCTGCAGCTTGCCCGCGCGGGTTACGGCGTGCTGGGCAAAAATATCCAGAATGAGCTGGGTGCGGTCCATGACCTTGCGCTCGGTGATGTCCGCCAGGTTGTGCAGCTGGGCCGGGGCCAGCTCGCCGTCAAAAACCAGCATGTCCGCCCGGCCCTGCAGGGCCTGCACCTCCAGCTCCGCCACTTTGCCCTTGCCCAGAATAAGGCGCGGATTGACCTGGGTTACGCGCTGCACCATGCGCCCGGCCACGGTCAGCCCGGCCGTGTGGGCCAGAGCCGCCAGTTCGTCCAGGTTGCGCTCCTGCACTAGCCGGGGCAGGGCGGAAACAGAAACCAGCAGGGCGCGCGGGGTGTTGGCTGCCTCGCGGCCCACGGCGGCCACGCGCGCCAGTTCGTCTTCCAGGGCCTGTGCCGTGGCGGCAAAGTCGGCCGCCGTGCGCGTCCAGGCCTGGGGCGCGCTCAAATGGTAGGGCAGACCTTCCACGGCGCGGGGCAGCAGATGGGCCGCCTGCCACTGTATGGGCTCGCCGGCGGGATTGACGCTGAGGGCGATAACCGCGTCCAGCCGCAGGAAAAGCAGGTCCATAAGGTCTTCTTGACTGACGCCTTCGGGGGTCAGGTGGGTGTGCAGCAGGCGCAGGCCGCGCAAACGCTCCTGCCCGCTGCGGCCGCGCGCAAGCTGGGGGATGAGGATGCTGCCGGCCTCGCCCACCAGCACGGTCTGCACCCGGCCTTTGCGGTCGATAAGCAGGCCCAGCTGCCGGCCCAGCGCGCGGGAGAGCAGGGCGATTTCACGGGCCTGCTCCGGCGTGTAGACGTCCGCTGCGGGAAAGCGGCGGTTGAACAGCCGGTTGAGCGCGGTAAGCTGGCTGGGTTTGAGGCCCTGCACGTTGCCTTCTGGCTTGGGAATGGGAAGCTCCTCGGTTAGGTGTCTGCCGGGCGCAAAAAAAGGGCGGCCCTGGCCGCCCCTGCTTTTACGGCCGCAGATAGGAAGTGATGAGCGCGTCGTAGCGCGAGGTGGCCTCAAAAGCCCGTGATGCCATAATCTGCCGGAACTCCAGGCCCACGTTCATGTCCTTGTTGCGCAGCTCGTCCATGGCGGCGCCGTACCATTGGGGCGAGGACAGCACCAGCACGCTGTGAAAATTTTTGGCGGCGGCGCGCAGCATACAGGGGCCGCCGATGTCGATTTCCTCCACGGCGTCCTCCAGCGAGAGGTTGCGCTCCACCGCGCCGGCAAAGTCGTAGAGGTTGACGCAGACCAGGTCAAAGGGGCGGATGCCTTTTTCCGTAAGGGTCTGCATATGGGCGGGGTCGTCCTTGCTGGCCAGAATGCCGGCGTGGATTTTGGGGTGCAGAGTTTTGACGCGGCCGCCCAGAATTTCCGGAAAGCCGGTGACCGTGCTCACGGCCGTGACGGGCAGGCCCGCGGCCTCCAGGGCCTTTTGCGTGCCGCCGGTAGAAACCAGCTCCACCCCCCTGGAAGTGAGGAAGGTGGCCAGATCCACCAGACCGCTTTTGTCCGTGACGCTCAGGATGGCGCGACGAATGGGCAGATTTTCCATAACCGACTCCTTTCCCTTCCTCATATAAACCAGAACCGTGACGGAAGCAATGGCGACGCCCCTTGCCCGCCGGCCGTGGCCCGGCTATGCTGCGCTACGGAGGAACGTATGCTGCTTAAACTTGTATCGTGGAATGTGAACGGCCTGCGGGCTGTGGCCGGCAAGGAGGCCTGGGACTGGTTTCGCCGCACGGACGCCCAGGTGGTGGCCCTGCAGGAGACCAAGGCCCATCCGGACCAGCTGGACGAAGACCTGCGTCGGCCCGAAGGCTGGGAGGCGCATTGGGCCTCCAGCACGGTCAAAAAAGGCTATTCCGGCGTGGCCGTGTTCAGCCGCCTTGCGCCCCAGCGGGTCAGCGTGGAGCTGCCCCAGCCTGAATTTCAGGGCGAAGGCCGCCTGCTGCACCTGGAGTTTCCGCATTTTCATTTTTTTAACGGCTATTTCCC
>ENA-UEYG01000490-UEYG01000490.1-human-gut-metagenome-genome-assembly--contig:-NODE-490-length-30739-cov-7.934153_pt1 | contig 30739 bp, 27 predicted proteins | sample MGYA00242933_ERZ507934 | MGnify/ENA primary metagenome ERZ507934 (study PRJEB26167, sample SAMN06115527) | human gut metagenome | host: Homo sapiens | place: China:Zejiang | collected 2015-11-10... | reverse complement strand
GCTACGTAAAGACTGAGGCGTATAAAAAAGAGGGGGAAGAAGCTTTACTCCTTCCCCCTTTGGGTGGGGACGTCAACTTTTTGAAGTTGGGGAGCTCGAGGGATGGGCGTGGAGGAGAGATGATACCCATACGTACTCTTCTAGTGGGATTGGCAGCTAGCTTCGTTTTGGAAATACGATTGTGATGGGGGATACTGCCCACAGAGGCGAGCCGGAGATAGAAAAGCTTTTTCACTGAAAATGCTCATTGATATTCGGTATACGAGGTGTTTTGAAAGAGTGCGAAATATCAATTTTTTGAGATGCTCTCTGTTTGTAAAGCCCATAGTCTGATTTTCTAAAATTTATTCGCATAATGAAAGAGTTGTTGACGCCGAAAAGGGACCGTACCCTCACCCTTTCTGTATTAGAGGGGGACCAGATATAAGCCGTTATGGTTATGTGTGAGCTGGATTATTTTTGCTAAGTATATTTTAGCTCAGATCTTTTTGAGTATAACACAGTGTCTTTTATTATAAAATATTCCCAATAACTACCATGGATGAATATTTATTTTTCCTTATATGTGAAAATAAAGTAAAATTCTAAGAGCATTCTCAAAGGAATTGACTTGTATATTGGGTAATTTTCTGAAAGATGAAGATAGCGTCTCTGTATATTCAAGCAGATTTTGTTCATGGAAAAAATGTATTCCTCTGGGAGAGGGTATATACAGAGATACAAAAATGGCTTAGGTATGACCCGCACATTGTGATTACGTTTTACAGGAGTTGATATGATGATCAGCGATGCCGAACTTCTTAAGCTCGTTATGGATAGATACCCCGAACAGCCGGCTCAGTTTCTTATTGAACAGTTTACGGTCATGAAGGCGGGCCTTATTCAGGCTAATAACAAGCTCGCGGGCATGGATTCTGAGGCGCTCTCCGAATCGTTGTGTTGTGCGGAAGACGCTCAGAAAGAAGAAGCCATTTCCGAGCCAAGCGCTCCCAAGAAAAAATACACTCGCCGCAATCTGGTGGTGAAACCGGAAGAAGCTATCTCCGAACAGGAAATCGCTTGCTGCATTTGCGGTAAGACCTTTCAAAATTTGACCACCAAGCATATTCAGAGCCACGATTTGACTGTGGAAGAATATAAGAAATTGTGCGGCTATGGTCCGGAACAGAAATTGATCAGCAGCAAGTTGCTTAACAAGCTTCAGGCGAATGTCTTGAAGGCTCAGCAGGCCCGCGAAAAGAAAAAAGCGGAATAATAATCGAATCCAATGAAGTAAAAGGCCGTCTCCTTTATGGTAGACGGCCTTTTTGTCTTTTGGGGGTGCGAGTTCTACTTTTTCCTATGGGCGGCTTTCGTGGATACGTAAACCCCGGCCAGGATGACGAGGCCCCCTGCGATGGCGATGGGCGTGAGATGTTCGTCGAGGAGCAGCCATGAGGCGAGCATCGTAATGAGAGGCATAAGGTAAATGAAATTATTGACCGCGACCGGGCCGATTTTCCAAATGATTTTGCTCCAAATCAAAAAGCAGAGCGAAGATGCAATGACGCCGAGGAAGATCAGGTTGAGATAGGTACTTGGCTGCCAGAGGCGTGAAAAGTCGTAACGGAAATCGCCGAACGCGAGAACCGGGAGCATGGTGACGATAGCGTAAAAGAAGATTTTACGGGTGATGTAGATCCCGTTGTAGCGATTGCCGATTTTTTTGACGAGGGTGGAGTAGAACGCCCAGGAGAGCGCTGCGGCAATGGCAAGGAAATCGCCTATCGGATGAAGCTTTAGGATAAAGTGCCCGTTGAAGATGACGAGGAAAACACCCAAAAACGCAATACAGAAGCCTGCGGCGAGTTGCCTGTTGAACGGCTCTCCTGTCGTCAGGAAACGGGCCACTATGGCAGTCAGCATGGGCGTCGTCGCGAGGAGCAGCCCGACGTTGGAAGCCATGCTGTATTTGAGGGCATAGTTTTCCGTCAGAAAATAAAGGGTACTGCCAAATATCCCCGCTCCCGCGAACAGCAGTTCCTCACGAAATCCTCCGGACGGATGACGGTGCGGATACGCGGCAAGGAGGACGAGGTAGGCGAGCACATGCCGGTAAAACATGATTTCCTCCGGACTAAGGCTGCGCAGGAGGATTTTGGTGGAGACGAACGTCGTACTCCATACCGTGATGACGGCGACGGCGATGATATAACAGCCGATCTTGTTTTGCATGGGAGGTCGATCCGGGATTGCATTGTCGCCCGGTACGCGGCCGCGTGCCGGAAGGAGCCGTCTTGTGCGGCGCGTCACCGTGTAGCATATAAGCCCATGAAAGTCGCGCGGGGTTTCATCATCAACTTGTTGCCGTTTCGTATCATATGGTCAGACAAGGGAAAACCAAGAATGCTATTCATATGTAACATGTTTAATTTAAATGTTATTTATACAATGACAAACGGATTTAAAAGGTCTAAGATACTCCTCATCTCATTGTGAGCGAAGATTCAAAACCTGATCGATTGCCTCGAGCAGGTGCCTACCAAGGAGGGTATCATGACGGAACTCACTCAATACGTGTATGCCTTTGACAAGGCGAATGAACCCATTGCACGCGCCAAAGACGGGGATGAATTCTCGTTCCGCACACTGGATTGTTATTCTGGCCAGGTTTGCACGGAAGAAGACATTGTCGGTGAATCGTTCAACTTTTCGCGCACCAACCCGGCGACGGGGCCGCTCTATGTGGAAGGGGCCATGCCCGGCGATGTGCTCGTCGTGGATGTGCTGTCCGTTGAAGTGGCGGATAAGGGCGCCGTCACCACGATTCCGAACATCGGCCCTCTGTATGATCGGTGCGTGGACCGTACCCGCATCCTTCCCGTGAAGGACGGCAAGACGGAACTCGGCGGCCTGATCATTCCGATCAACCCGATGATCGGCGTCATGGGCGTTGCCCCGTCTGGAGAACCCATCGCCTGCGGCTATGCCGGAAAGCACGGCGGCAACATGGACTCCAAGAAGCTCACTGCGGGCAGCCGGGTGTATCTGCCTGTGCAGGTTGAAGGCGCGTTGCTCCAGATGGGCGACATCCATGCCGTCATGGGCGACTGCGAACTGTGCGGCACGGGGCTTGAAATCGGCGGGGTCATCACCGTCCGCGTGAGCGTGCTGAAGGGCCGCAAGCTTGATTGGCCCGTTATCGAAACGGCCGATGCCTGGCATGTCGTGAGTGCCCGCAAGGATTATACTTCCGCGCTTATCGACGCCTCCGCGCAGATGCAGGAACTCGTCTGCGCCGCCTACGGCCTCGATCCCACGGACGCCTATCTGTACCTGTCCCTTGAGGGCGACGTGTGCATCAATCAGGGCTGCCAGCCTTGTCCTGTGGAAATCGTGCTCCGCATCTCCGTGCCCAAGCGCGCTGATAAGCCGCTGTTGTAAGAATTCCGGGAGGAGAACCCGTTTGTGGCTCTCCTCCCGTGATTGCTTTTCCTCCTTCCAATGAAGGAGGGGAAAAATATATCTCCAGTTTTCCGAACGGGGAAAACGGGGGAAGCGAGAGGGGACGGCTTCACCCGAGAGGGCGGGCCGTTTTGTATAAGGGAAGCGAGGGGGCGCGCCCCAGCGTTTCCGGAGGGAAGCCCGCCCGGGGAGAGGGTCCACGGGCGGACGTTCCGGCGCGTTTGTTTCGTGCCGCGAGCGTTGAGTCAACATTTGTGGAGGTTACAATGGCTGAAGAAAAAGGGTCCGTCGAACAATTCGGGTACAAGCAGGAACTGCACCGTACTCTGAGCCTGTGGGATTTGACCGTGTACGGCTTGCTGTTCATGGTCATCATCGCCCCGCACAGTATCTTCGGATACGTGAACCGGGATGCGCAGGGCATGGCGCCTCTCGTGTATCTGGTCGGCTTCTGCGCCATGTTCTTTACGGCGCTGTCCTACGTCCAGATGGCGAAACGCTTCCCCATCGCCGGGAGCGTGTACTCGTACGTGCAGCGCGGCGTGAACCCGCATGTGGGCTTCCTCGCCGGGTGGCTCATTCTGCTTGACTATGTTTTTGTTCCCAGCCTGCTGTACATCTTTGTTGGCAACTGGTGCCAGAGCCTCATCCCGCAAATCCCGGGCTGGGTCTGGATTCTTATCTTCATCGCCGTGAACACGGCTATCAACATAAAGGGTATTGAGACCACGGCCCGCGTGGACATGTTCTTCTTCGTCGTTGAAATCGGCATCGTCCTGATCATCGTGATCGGCGGCCTCAAGTACGTGCTCGGCGGCGGAGGCGCCGGAGAGCTGACCATGACCCCCATCTATCAGGCGGACAAGGTCAACCTGACCTTCATTGCCACGGCCTGCACCATTGCGGCCTTGAACTTTACCGGCTTTGACGGCATCAGCACGCTGGCTGAAGAAGTTTCCGAACCTGAGAAAAACGTGGGCCGCGCCATCCTGATCGCGCTGGTCGTCATCGGTACGGTCTTCTTCCTCCAGACCTACATCGTCTGCCTTATTGAACCTGATTACAATAAGTTCAATGCTTCCACGGCCCTGTTCGACGCCTGCGCCGTCGCCATCGGCGACTGGTTCCGCATCGTGCTGCTTGTGGTGAACATCCTTGCCGTGGGCATCGCCAACACCCTGAACGCGCAGGCCGCGTGCAGCCGTGTGCTGTTCTCCATGGGCCGTGACAGGCTGCTGCCCGGTGCCCTCGCCAAGGTGCACCCCAAGTTCCGCACGCCGTATGTCGCCATTCTGCTCATCGGCGTGGTATCGTTGGCCTGCACCATCATCTTCACCGACGAACAGCTCACCAAGCTCGTCAACTTCGGCGCGATCAGCTCCTTTATGATGCTGAACCTCGCGGTGATCTGGTTCTTCTTTGTGAAGGAACAGCGCCGCAGCGGTATGGACCTCGTCAACTACCTTGTCTACCCTCTGGCCGGTACGCTCATCCTGTTGTACGTCTGGAGCGGCTTTGACCATCTGACCCAGATCCTCGGCTTCAGCTGGCTTGCCGTGGGCATCGTCTTTGGCTACATCAAGTCCAAGGGCTACAAGGAAGTTCCCGATGCCTTCAAGAAGAGCATGATGTAATCGTTTCCGTTCTCGGAACGCTTGAGGCCGCCGGACGGATTTTTCCGCCGGCGGTCTCCGCTTCCGGCACGTCTTTGAGGAGAAGCTATGCGCATTACTCGTGAGCGTCATGTCTACAGTTTGGGCGTCTCCGAACCCGTCGCGACGGTGACGGCACCCTGTTCGCTGACCGTGGAGACCTGCGATTGTTTCAACGGGCAAGTGACTGAGGATGGGCAGCCGAAAGCCCGGCTCAATTTTTCGCATGTGAACCCGGCCACCGGCCCCATCGTGGTGGAAGGGGCGGAACCCGGCGACGTGCTCCGCGTGCATATCCGGGCCATCCGTTCTGAGAAGACCGGGGCGCTCATGACCGCGCCGGGCGCTGGAGCCCTGCCGGATCGGGTGAAGGGGGACACGCGCATCTGTCCCATAGCCGATGGGCATTTCACTTTTATGGGCGTGGAACTCCCCTTGAATCCCATGATCGGGGTCATCGGCGTGGCTCCGGCTGGCGAGTCTGTGCCTTGCGGCACGCCGGGCGATCACGGCGGCAACATGGATACCATCGGCATCCGTGAGGGCGCGATCCTGCGTCTGCCCGTTTTCGTGAAAGGCGCGTATCTTGGCCTTGGGGATCTGCACGCGGCGATGGGCGACGGGGAAGTCTCCGTAACCGGCCTTGAAGTTTTCGGCGAGGTGGATCTCGATCTTTCGCTGGAGAAGGGCGCATCCTTGCCGTGTCCGCTGTTGCACGACGGCGATGAGGTTTCTTTCCTCGCCAGCGCCGAAACCGTGGACGGGGCGATCCATGCCTCGACGGGGTACATGCACGATTTCCTTCTTGCCAAGACGTCTCTCAATGCGGACGAGGCCCTCATGCTCATGAGCCTCTGCGGTCATGCCCGTATTTCCCAGATTGTCGACCCCCTCAAGACCGCCCGTTTCGCCATGCCCGTATCAGTGCTTGCGAAGTTTGGGGTTGTGGTGGAGTAGGGGAGATGAAGACTGGGGAGGGGGAGGAAGAACCTTTCTGAAGAAAGGCTTCTTTCTCCCCCTCCCAAAACCCCACCCCCTCCATCTCCCAAGACTTTTGCAAGCGGCTCGGCGGGGGTGGCATGTTGGAACTTTCCCGTATGGGGGTGGGTCTGCTGGATGAGATTGTTTCGTTGGGTGCATTGGCAGAGAAAAGTATCTCGGGAAAGTGTGGAAAGGTTTTCTGACGTGTTTCGTTTCCTCAACGCGTTTTTTTGAAGAAAGATACCTTATTCTTTTGAATGGAATAAAAGCATGTTGGCGCAGGATTGATTTTGGCGGAAAGCCTGCGCGTGGCGTATGCCTGATTCCCGTGCCCGCATCCGGGATGCCGCCCCACCGGTCAAAAGTCTTCGGGGAAGGAGGGAGGAGGTTTGGAGGAGGGAGGAAGGCCCTTTCTCCAGAAAGGGCCTTCCTCCCTCCTCCGAGTATCCCTCCCTTTTTCGCCTTCCAAGAAGAGCGACATGGATAATAAAAAAGTAATCGTACTGACGACGGGCGGAACCATCGCCATGAAGCTTGACCCGGAGCACGGCATCGTGCCTGCGGTGAGCGGCGAGGATCTGGTGGCTTCCGTCCCCGGGCTGCGCGAGGCGTGCCCCATTGAGGTTATGGAATTCTCCAATATCCCGAGCCCGCACATGACGCCGAAACGGATGTTCGAACTCGGCAACAAGGTGGAGGAACTGCTCCGCCATGAGGACATTCTGGGTGTCGTGATCACGCACGGCACGGATACGCTGGAGGAAACCGCGTATCTGCTGGATCTCGTGCACAACAGCGAGAAGCCGGTCTGCCTGACCGGAGCCATGCGATCGGCGGCGGAGATCAGCCCGGACGGACCGGTGAACCTGCTGTGCGCCGTGCGTACGGCGGCGAGTTCCGAAGCCCGGGGCAAGGGCGTGCTTGTGGTCATGAACGAGGAAATCCATGCCGCACGCGAGGTCGTGAAATCCCACTCCGCGAATACGGAAACCTTCGTTTCGCCGTTCTGGGGGCCGCTCGGCTATGTGGACCCCGACCGCGTGGTCTTCCGCCGCAATACGCTCGGCAGGCAATCCATCCGTCCGCCGGAGCTGGTGGAGGACGTACACTTGATCAAGTTGGCGAGCGGCTCGGATTCGCTGCTGATCGATTTTCTGGTGGAGCGGAACGTCAGAGGGCTCGTGCTTGAGGCTTTCGGTCGGGGCAACGTGCCGCCCGCCGCATTGCCGGGCATCCGCCGTGCCGTGGAGAAAGGGATTCCGGTGGTCATCACCACCCGGACCATAGCCGGGCGTGTGCTCGACGTGTACGGCTACGAGGGCGGGGCCAAAACCGTGCTGGAGGCCGGAGGGATTCTCGGCGGCGAGACCAGCGGGCCCAAGGCCCGGCTCAAGCTTATGTTGGCCCTCGGCGTGGCGTCGGGCCGTGACGAGCTGGCGGTCTTTTTCGATACGCCGTGATCGATTTCATGAAAAAGACAAACGGGTAAGCTAAAGATGGCGCGGGGCGATTCCGTGTCATCTTTTTTTTGCGGCACGGATCGTGAAGAAAACAGGGCGCAACGGTCCGGAATCGCTGACCCGTGGGCCTCCGGGGTGGAAAAAGCCCCGAATTTTTCCGGGACCCCCCGGGATAGTGGGCTTTTTCATTGTTGCGTCTCTTGCTACACTGCCCCCGTCCTGAAGAAAAACGGGACCCTGGAGAACCCCGTAACTTGCCGTGCCGTACATCGGCAGGATGCCGAGGAGCCTTTTCATGAGCTACCCGAGAGCCCTGACGAGGGCCGTTCTGTGTATGTTGTTGTCTTTGATGCTGTTGGCCTGTGAGGAAGGGGGCAAGGGTGCCCCGAGTTCCTCCGGTCCGCGCGAAGTCGTGATAATCAAACTGGAGCCCCGGCGGGAAGTCTACACGACGGCCCTTGCCGGGCGCATCGCGTCGTTTCAGGTGGCGGAAGTCAGGCCGCAGGTCGGCGGCATCCTTCAGCAGCGTCTGTTTACCGAAGGCGCCGACGTGAAGGCGGGGCAGGCCCTGTATCAGATCGATCCCGCCACGTATGAGGCCGCCTTGGACAGCGCGCAGGCCGCGCTCATGAAGGCCGAAGCCAACGTCACCCCGGCGCGGCTGAAGGCGGAGCGTTTCCGTGAGCTGCTGGCGATCAAGGCGGTGAGCAAGCAGGAGTATGACGACGCGCAGGCCGCGTTCAAGCAGGCCGAGGCGGACGTGGCGGTGAACCGCGCCGCCGTGAAGACCGCCCGCATCAATCTGGAATACACCAAAGTCCGTTCCCCCATTTCAGGGCGCATCGGCAAGTCGGCGTTCACGCCCGGCGCGCTGGTGACCGCCAATCAGGCGCAGGCGCTGACCTCCGTGCGCCAGCTTGATCCGGTGTATGTGGATATCACCCAGTCCAGTCAGGATTTGCTGCGGCTGCGCGCTCAATTCACCAATGGGGAATTGCGTTCCGCCGCCGAGGAGGCGCCTGTCCGTCTGAAGCTCGAAAACGGCGCCATGTATCCGCATGAGGGCCGCTTGCAGTTCACGGACGTCAGCGTGGACGAAAGCACCGGCATGGTGTCCCTGCGCGCCCTGTTCCCCAATCCCGAACATATTTTGTTGCCCGGCATGTACGTGCGCGCGGTCATCGCCGAGGGCGTGGACGAAAACGCCTTGCTGGTCCCGCAGCGGGCGCTGCGGCGCGATCCGAAGGGGCAGGCTTCCGTGCTCCTTGTGGACGGCGGCGGCAAGGTGGACGTCCGGCTTGTCGACGTGGGCCGTACCGTAGGCGATTCGTGGCAGGTGCTTTCCGGCTTGAAGCCCGGAGACCGCGTCATTGTTGAAGGCGGGCAGAACGTCCGTCCCGGCATGAGCGTGAAGATCAGGGGCGAAGGATAGCGGGGAAGTCGGAGGGGGCCGCGAAAGGGCTGGTTGTCCTATTCGTGGGCCTCTGGGGTTCTGGAGGGTCGGCTGTGACTTGACTCCCGTTCCGCGTATCTTCCCGCCGCCAACGGTTTTTGAACAATCAATAACAGTCTGGTGATACGGGGAACCTCCCGTCGGCAGGCGTTTCCCGGTGACTTCCCTTAACGGCCTTTTTTCGGCCAGCAGAGGATGAAAGCTTCCCTTGAGGAAAAGAGAAGGCCACCAGAAGGCTTTTGAGAGCGCCTATCCTCTTTTTTGAAAAAGTCCCGTATGTAACCATATAACTTCATAGAGAACTTATGGCACGTTTTTTTATAGACCGCCCGGTGTTCGCGTGGGTTATCGCCATCCTGATCATGATGGCTGGGGGGATTTCGATATTCCGCCTGCCCGTGGAGCAGTATCCGCGCATCGCGCCTCCGGTGGTCACCATCACGGCTAAATATTCCGGGGCCTCGGCTCAGACGCTTGAGGACACGGTCGCGCAGGTCATCGAACAAAAACTGAACGGCATCGACGGCCTGCTGTATATCAACTCCACCAGCGACGCCGCCGGGCAGGTCTCCATCCGGCTCACCTTCGATCCCGATACCAATCCCGACGTGGCGCAGATGCAGGTGCAGAACAAGCTCCAGCTCGCCACTTCGTCCCTGCCGGAAGAAGTGACGCGGCAGGGCATCACCGTAACCAAGGTGGCGGACAGCTTCCTTCAGATGTATGCGTTCGTGTCGTCCGACGATTCCATGAGCGCGGCGGACCTGTGCGATTTTGTGGGCTCCACCATCCTTGACCCCCTGAGCCGTGTGGACGGCGTGGGCGAAGTGTCCCTGTTCGGCGCGCCCTATGCCATGCGAATCTGGCTCAACCCCTCGAAGCTCCTCTCATACAGCCTGACGCCGTCCGACGTGATCAATGCGGTGAAGGCCCAGAACAAACAGGTTTCGCTCGGGGAAGTCGGCGGCAAGCCCATCCGGGACGGGCAGCAGATGAACGTCACCATCAAGGCGCAGAAACAGCTCACGTCCGTTCCGGAATTCGAGCGCATCCTGCTGCGCGTCAATCCCGATGGCTCCGCCGTACGCCTCCGGGACGTGGCCCGTGTGGAACTGGGGCAGGAAAGCTACACATCGTCGGCCCGCTACAACGGCAAGCCCGCGGCGGGCGTGGGCATCAAGCTGGCTTCGGACGCCAACGCCCTGAACACGTCAAATGCGGTGGCGGCCTTCATTGAGGACATGCGCCCCTATTTCCCGCACGGCGTGGAAGTGGTGTCGCCCTACGATACCGTTCCGTTCATCAAGATTTCCATCATCGAGGTGGTCAAGACCCTGCTTGAGGCCATCGTGCTGGTGTTCGCGGTCATCTACCTGTTCCTCCAGAACTTCCGGGCCACAATCATCCCATCGTTGGCGGTTCCCGTGGTTCTGCTCGGCACGTTCGGCGTCATGGCGGCGTTCGGGTTCAGCATCAATACGCTGACGATGTTCGGCATGGTGCTGGCAATCGGCCTGCTTGTGGACGATGCCATCGTCGTGGTCGAAAACGTGGCCCGCGTCATGGAAGAGGACGGGCTGCCTCCGCGCGAGGCCACCATCAAGACGATGGGCCAGATCACCGGCGCGCTCATCGGCGTGGCGGCGGTGCTGTCCGCCGTGTTCGTGCCGATGGCCTTTTTCGGCGGCACCGTCGGCGCCATCTACCGCCAGTTCTCGCTGACCATCGTGTCGGCCATGATCCTTTCCGTCGTCGTGGCGGTGGTGCTGACGCCCGTATTATGCTCCACCTTTCTGAAGCCCGGCCACATGGCCTCGCAGCATGGCTTCTTCGGCTGGTTCAACCGGAGTTTCGACCGGGCGACCACGGCCTACAGGGGGGCCGTCGGCAGGATCATCAAGGTCGGCGGCAGGATGATGGTCATATATTTGGCCATGCTCGTGTGCGCGGGCTGGATCTTGTGGCGTATGCCCACGTCGTTTCTGCCCAACGAGGATCAGGGCATCCTGACCGTGGAAATCCAGCTCGGCCCGGGATCGACGGAAACGGAAACCCTGAAGATCGTGGAACAGGTGGAGCGCCATTTCCTTGAGAATGAAAAGGAAAACGTGCATGGCATGATGCTGACCCTTGGGCGCGCATCGGGCGGCAAGGGGCAAAGCACCGCGCGCGGGAACATCCGCCTCCGCGACTGGAGCGAGCGCAAAGATCCTGAGCGGCGCGCGCAGGCCATCATCGACCGGGCGAATCAGGCTTTTTCCTCAATCATCAATGCCCGTGTATTCGTCTCCGCGCCCCCGGCGATCCGCTCGCTCGGCAACGCCACCGGCTTTGACTTCGAGTTGCAGGATCAGGCGGGGCTTGGGCATGAAGCCCTCATCGCGGCGCGGGATCAGCTGATGGAGCTGGCGCGGCGCAGCCCCCTGCTGCGGAACGTCCGAACTTTCGGGCAGGACGACAGCCCGCAGCTGGAAGTTGACATCGATCAGGAAAAGGCCGGGGCGTTCGGCTTGCCCCTCGACGCCATCAACACGGATCTTTCGGCGGCGTGGGGCGGGAAGTACGTCAATGACTTCGTGGACCGCAGCCGCGTCAAAAAGGTGTATGTGCAGGCCGATGCGCCGTTCCGCATGAAGCCCGAAGATTTCAACAGATGGTACTTCCGCAACGACAAGGGCGAGATGGTGCCGTTCACGTCCATCGGCGAGGCCCGCTGGACGTACGGCCCCATGCAGCTTGAGCGCTACAACGGCGTGTCCGCCGTGCGGATACAGGGCCGCGCCGCCGCCGGGATGAGTTCGGGTACGGCCATGCTGGAGATGGAACGGTTGATGGGGGAACTTCCCGAAGGCATCGGATACCAGTGGACCGGGATGTCCTTTCAGGAGCGCCTTTCCGGTTCGCAGGCGCCGTTCCTCTATGCCTTGTCCATCTTGGTGGTGTTCCTCTGCCTCGCCGCGCTGTACGAGAGCTGGAGCATTCCGCTGTCGGTCATTTTGGTCGTGCCCCTCGGCGTGCTGGGTGCCTTGGTCGCGACCAGCGCGCGCGGGCTGTCCAACGATGTGTATTTCCAGATCGGCCTGTTGGCGACCATCGGGCTCGCGGCGAAGAACGCCATTCTGATCGTGGAGTTCGCGCGGGAGTTGTTCCAGCAGGGCGCGAGCCTCGCGGACGCCGCGATGGAAGCGGCCCGGTTGCGCTTGCGGCCCATCCTCATGACTTCTTTGGCCTTCCTCATCGGCGTATTGCCGCTGGCGATAAGTACCGGGGCGGGTTCGGGAAGCCAGAATGCCATCGGGACCGGCGTCATGGGCGGCACGTTCGCGGCAACGGTTCTTGGGATTTTCTTTGTCCCGGTCTTTTTCGTCTTGGTCTTCCGCCTGTTCAACCGGAAGGCTCGGGAGGGCCGGGGAACCGCCGTTCCGAAGGAAAAGCGTTAGAAAATCCGTCCGGCTTGACTTTGGCGCAACAGGAGGTAGTGTAAAGACAATCCTGTATTGTCCAACTCGTTACGCTGGAGGCGTCTCATGGAACTGAAGAAGATCCTTTGCGCAGTCGACCTGAAGGACAGCGTCAACCCTGCCGTGGAATATGCGAAGATGCTCTCGGAACTTTCGGGGGCTTCGATCTCGGCTATTTATGTCGTCTCGTCGCGTTCGGCTTATGAGAACCTGCAAGTCCCTGTGGAGGACATCGCCAAGGGGATGCGAAGCATCTGGTCCCGTGCCCGGGGGGATATGGATGCTTTCGTGGAGAAGCAGTTCCCCGGCATGGACGTCAACGGGCTCATCTATGAAGGGCGCCCCGCCGAGAAGATTGTGGAGATCGCCAAGGAACTCGGCGTCGACATGATCGTCATGGGAACCCACGCCCGCGAAGGGTTGGATCGGCTGTTCTTCGGCTCCGTGGCCAATGAGGTGGTGAAGTCCGCCAAGTGTCCCGTGATGACCATCCGGCCCTCCAAGAAGCCCGAGTAGGCACTTCAAAAGGCATTGTCATCAAGAGAGGATCTGGGAAGGTCCTCTCTTTTTCTTTCCGGCGGGTACGAGGGCATGGAACGGGGCAGCGAAGGCGGCGGGAGCGCCTGCATGGGCATGAAGCCGTTTCCGTGAGCGGATTGGGTTATGGCTTTGAGCATGGTGCGCATGTGTCTTGGAGACGATGTTTCCGAGCCCAGATTGGCTCATGGATTCTTATACAATTCAAAGTGAAACAAATATAGGACGAAAATCATCGATTCTCTGTTGTTACTTTTCTTTGTATTGTGTTACTCATGGTTTTACGGCGTGAGGCGTGCCCTTTTGGCTGCCGTCGGCCCGACACAAGGAGATTCGGTTATGTGGAAAACGTTTCTGATGAGTTGCATCATGATGCTGTCCGTTTCCGGCGTTGCGCTTGCGCACTTCGGCATGGTCATCCCTTCTGCGGGCACGGTGACGGACAAGAAGGACGCCGACGTCACGCTGGACCTGTCCTTTACCCATCCTATGGAAATGCAGGGTATGCCGCTGGCCAAGCCGAAAGCGGTGCAGGTCATTGCCAATGGCAAGACTGAAGACCTGAAACCCAGCCTCAAAGCCAAAAAAATCGTGGATCACGACGGCTGGACCGCGCAGTATGCGATCAAGCGGCCCGGCGTCTATCAGTTCGTCATGGAGCCGCAGCCGTACTGGGAGCCCGCCGAGGATTGCTACATCGTCCATTACACCAAGGCGTATGTGGCGGCGTTCGGCGAAGAGGAAGGCTGGGATGAGCCCGCCGGGCTCAAGACGGAAATCGTTCCCCTGACCCGTCCCTTCGGCAATTATGCTGGCAATGTGTTTCAGGGGCAGGTGCTGTTGAACGGCAAGCCCGTGCCCGGCGCCGATGTGGAAGTCGAGCTGTACAACAAGGATAAGAAGTACGAAGCGCCCAACGAGTATATGGTGACGCAGGTCGTGAAGGCCGACGCCAACGGCGTCTTCACCTATGCCGTGCCTTTTGCGGGCTGGTGGGGCTTCGCCGCGCTGAATACCGCCGATGAGAAGCTTGATCACGACGGCACGCCCAAGAATGTCGAGCTTGGAGCCGTGCTGTGGGCCGAGTTCGTCGACCCGGTGAAGAAGTAAAAAAAGACAAGCGGGAGGGTGCCGCAGTGGGGGTGGTGAACGCCTGCCGACATGCTCTCCGATTCACCCTGCCTGCAGGGATTGTGCAGGAGGGGAGGAACAGGCGTTCCGCTGTTTCGAGAACTCGGGAAAGCCTGGAACAGGGATTCGTAAAGACGAGCGTTTTTGAAGAGGGAAGGCCGGGCTCTGCGCTGGCTGGTTTGGGGAAGGGAGGGTGAAACTTTTTCCGGAAAGTTTTCGTCTCCTTTCCCCAAATTCCTTCCTCGGTAAAACAAATCGAAGGTGAACCATGCATATTTCGGAAGGGGTGCTTTCCCCGGCGGTCCTTGGGGCAGGAGCCGTGCTGGCGGCGGCCGGTATTGTCATTGGGCTGCGGAAACTGGACTACGACAGGCTGATGACGGTGGCGATTCTGGCCGCGGCCTTTTTTGTGGGCTCACTCATCCATGTGCCCATAGGCCCGAGCAGCGTGCACCTCATCCTGAACGGGCTCCTCGGGATGCTGCTCGGCTGGGCGGCGTTCCCGTCCATTTTTGTGGCGCTCATGCTTCAGGCGATCCTGTTCCAGTACGGCGGCATCACCGTACTTGGCGTGAATACCTTCAATATGGCTTTTCCGGCGGTCGTCTGCTACTACGCGTTCCGCCCCATGCTGCTGAAATCCGCACGTCAGCGGATTGTCGGCGCATTCTGCTGCGGGGCTCTCTCCGTCGCCGGGGCCGGGCTGCTGACGGCGTTGTCGCTGAGTTTCAGCGATGAAGGCTTTCTCCGTACCGCACAGATCTTGTTTCTGGCGCACATTCCCGTCATGATCGTGGAAGGCGTGATCACCGCGCTGGCGGTTTCGTTCATTGCCAAGGTCCGCCCGGAAATTCTGCAATTTTCCAAGGAATAGCGATATGCGTATGTTTCGCCTTTGGTGCATGGCGTTGTGCCTCGTATTCGCCGGAGCCCCGTTCGCTTCGGCGCACCGCGTGAATATCTTCGCCTTTGTGGATGGGGATGCCGTACAGGTCGAGTGTGGGTTCAACAGAAGCCAGAAGGTCAAGCAGGGGACCGTGGAGGTCTTTGACGCAACGACCGGCGCCCAGCTGTTGCAGGGAACCACCGACGATAACGGCGTGTTCCGGTTCCCGGTGACGGCGGAGCTCCGCAAGGCCGGGCACGATCTCAACATCCGGATCATCGCCGGGGAAGGGCACCAGAACGACTGGACCGTGGCCGCCGACGAGCTGGCTTCTTCGGGAACGCCGAAGGCCGTCGCTGTTGCCGCTGCGGAAGTCCCGGCTACCCCGGCCTCCCTTGTCGCCGGACAGGCGGCGCCTTCTGCCGCCGCTCCGGTTGCGGCGGTTTCCGGCGGCGCGACGCCCGCCGAGATTGAGCGCATCGTCGACGCCGCACTGGACGCCAAATTGTCCCCCATCAAACGTATGCTTGCGGAACAGACGGAAGCCGGTCCGAACCTCCGGGACATCATCGGGGGCATCGGCTGGATTTTCGGGCTGATCGGCGTTGCGGCGTATTTCAGGCGTCGGCCCTGATGTTTGACGAACCCTTTGCCCACGGGCGCTCTTTGGTGCACGCCGTCGACCCCAGATTCCGTCTGGTGGCGGCGTTCGTGTGCGCCGTGTGCCTGGCCGTGGTGCGGACCCCCGAGGCGGCATGGTTCGGGTTCGGCATGGCCGCGCTGCTCCTTGCCCTCAGCAGGCCGCCGGTGCGGCCCGTGCTCCGGCGGCTGGCCGTGGTCAATGTGTTCATTGCGTTTCTGTGGCTGACGGTCCCCCTGACCTCGGGCGGAGAGGCGATTGCCGAGTGGGGGCCGCTGGAGGTCAGCCGCGCGGGGGTGCTGCTGACCCTGCTCGTGACCGTCAAATCCAACGCCATCGTCATGACGTTCCTCGCGCTGGTGGCGACGATGGATTCCCCGACCATCGGCTACGCGCTGGAGCGGCTGCGCTTCCCGTCCAAGCTGGTTTTCCTGTTTTTGTTCACGTACCGCTACCTGCATGTGATCGCCGATGAATGGCACAAGCTGCACGTCGCGGCGCGGCTGCGCGGGTTCGCGCCCAAGACCAACATGCATACGTACCGTACCTTCGGCAACATGCTCGGCATGGTCTTTGTTCACAGCTTCGACCGTTCCGTGCGGGTCTACGAAGCCATGATCCTGCGCGGTTTTTCCGGGCGTTTTCAGTCCGTGACCGCTTTCCGGGCCACATCCCGCGATGCCGTGTTCGCCGTGGCGGCGTTCGCGTGCATGGTTTGCCTCGTGGCCTTTGATCTGTATCTGGAGTTTCCCCGTGGCTGAGCCCATTTTCGCGCTGGAGCATGTTTCGTTCACGTATGCCGGGGGACGGCAGGTCTTCCGGGATATGGATTTTGCCTTGTACCCTGACCGGAAGATCGGCTTGTACGGCCCGAACGGAAGCGGCAAGACGACGTTTTTCCGGCTGATCATGGGGCTGGCGGCACCGCAGGAAGGCCGTATCCTCTTTCACGGGCGCCCGTTGGAAACGGAAAAGGACTTTCGGGAATTGCGCTGCAAGGTGGGCTTGGTCCTCCAGCACGCCGAGGATCAGCTTTTCTGCCCCACGGTGTTGGAAGACGTGGCCTTCGGGCCGCTGAATCTGGGCTGCTCGCAGGAAGAAGCCCGGGATCGTGCGGCGACCACGCTGGAGCGGCTCGGGCTGGCCGGGTTCGAAAACCGGCTGACGCACCGCCTGTCCGGGGGTGAGAAGAAACTGGTCTCGCTGGCTACGGTCCTTGTGATGGAGCCGGAAGCCCTGCTGCTCGACGAGCCCACCAACGGGCTGGACCCGGAAGCCCGGCAGCGGATCATCGGCGTCTTGAAAACCCTTCCCACGGCCCGTATCATCATTTCCCACGACTGGGACTTCTTGGCGGAGACCTCTTCCGAGTACCTGACGGTTGAGGGGCAGCATTTCACGGACGCCGCGCCGTCGCACGCTCATGCCCATATGCATGTGCATCCTCTCGGCAACAAACCGCACGAGCACTGAGAAGCCCTTCGTACAACCGTGCCGCACGTCAGGGCCGCGGCATGAAAACGGGGGAAATATGTGGAACTGGTTCTCGCCGAAAGGCATCGTCTTTGGGGAGGGGAAAGCCGCTTCAACGGGCCTGTTCGCCAGACAGTGGGGGAGGGGGCGGGCGCTTGTGATCACGGGGCCGTTCCTGCGGCGTTCAGGCGTTGTGGAGCCTGTGCTCCAGTCCTTGCGCGAGGCGGGGCTGCTCGGCGCGGTTTTTTCGGATATCCCGTCCGAACCCACCGACCGCCATGTCGGGGAGGCGCTTGACCTGTTCCGAAGGGAACGGTGCGGGACCATCGTAGCCTGCGGCGGGGGAGGGCCCATCGACGTTGCCAAGGCCGTGAGCCTGCTCGACGCCAACGGCGGAACCATTCGGGATTACGCGGGCGTGGGCAGGGTGCCGCATCCCGGCGTTCCGATCATCGCCATTCCGACGACGGCGGGTTCGGGGAGCGAGGTTTCGGGAACGACGATCATCACCGAGGAAGCCACCCACGAGAAACTGCTCGTCATTTCCATGTATCTTGTCCCGGAAATCGCCATCCTCGACCCCCTGCTGACATACGGTATGCCTCCGGCGCTGACGGCGGCCACGGGCGTCGATGCCTTGACCCATGCCATTGAATCCTGCGTATCCCGCAAGGCTACTAAACTGACCATTGACTTTTCCTTGCGGGCCGCGGGGAGGCTCGCCCGGTTCCTGCCCGTGGCGTTCGCCAGCCCGGACGATGCCGAAGCCCGGCGCGAGTGCCTGCTTGGTTCGCTGGAGGCGGGCATCGCCTTTACCAACAGTTCCGTGGCGCTGGTGCACGGCATGGCCCGCCCGCTTGGGGCGAAGTTCGGCATCCCGCACGGCGTGAGCAACGCCGTCTTGCTGGAGGCGATCATGGGGTTTTCGCTTCCCGGCGCACCGGAACGCTATGCCCGGCTGGCGGAAGCGATGGGGGCGGTTCCGGCGGGAACGCCTTTGGAAACGGCGCGGGCCGGGCTCGGCATTGTGAGCCGGCTGGTGCGCGAGCTGCACATCCCCCGGCTGCGTGACTTGCTTTCCCGCGAGGCGCTGGATGCCCAGCTTGACGCGATGGTGCGGGAAGCCGTTGCCAGCGGAAGCCCCGCCAACAATCCGCGTCCGGCATCGCCCGAAGAGATCGCGTCACTGTACGGGGAGGCTTTTTAGAAAGGCGTTTCCGGGAGCTGTCCAGCCCCGGCAAGGGAATGGTTCCCTCATATCTTCAAAACGGTTTCCTTGGCGGCATAGCCTCAGGGAAACCGTTTTTTTCAGGTAAAGGAGTCACCACTCTGTTGCCTCAGGGAACGCTGCGAACAGGGATTCAATAAACGCAAAAGTCTTTGGAAAGGGAGGGATGGGGTTTGGGGAAGGGAGGGAAAGCTTTTCTTCAGAAAAGTTTTCCCTCCCTTCCCCAATGTATCCTGCTACCCAACCAACGCGGCGTATTCGGCGGCGGAAATGCGCCCCCCTTCGTCGGCATCGTCGGGTTTGACGCGGACGAGCCAACCCTTGTCGTAAGGGCTGTCGTTGAGCAGTTCGGGGGCGTCCGCCAGCGCTTCGTTGACGGCGACGATTTCACCGGAAACCGGAATGATCGCGTCGGAAGTGATTTTGACGGACTCGATGGAAGCGCAGGAGACGCCCTGTTTGAAGTGGTCGCCCACGGTGGGGAGGTCGACGAAAATGACCCCGCCGAGCTGATCCTGTGCATAGTCCGTGATGCCGACGAGCATGGTGCCGTCAGGCTCTGCTTTGGCCCAGAGGTGTTCGGAATGGTAGGAACGGTCTTCGGGATAGGTGAGGCTCATAATGCGATCTCCTTCGGGTTGAGCGATATTGCTATTCGGTCACAATTGCGCGGGGAGCACGGATGGCGGCGGGGACGATTTCGTCCAGCGTGGGGTGGCCGATCATGACTTCATGCAGTCTTTCGGGCGTATAGCCGCCGACCATGAGCAGCTGGGCCACGGTGACGAGGTGGGATACGCCGTGGCCGATGGCCGCGATGCCCGCGATGGCGTCGCCGTCCCATACGACCTTCACGAATCCGCCGGAAGCCCCGGCTGCCTGCGCGATGGGATTCAGGGTCAGGGGGACCTGCGATACGCTTACGGACCCCCCGGCGGCAAGGAGCCCCTTGGCGGTCTGGCCGACGCGCATGATCTCGGTGCTGCCGTAAATGCAGGACGGGACCGGGCCGGGCACGTATACGCCTTTTTCGTGTCCGAGGATGCGGCGGGCGACATACGCGCCCTGATGATCGGCGGCATGGGCCAGCAACGTAAGGCCGTTCACGTCGCCGATGGCATAGACGCCTTCGGCGGCTTCAAGATGATCGTTCACGTCGACGAAGCCGCGGCGTTTCAGCGTGGAGCCCGCCTTTTCGCAATCAAGCCCGGCTGTATTCGGAGTACGGCCCACGGCGACCAGCGCCTTGGAGGCGGTCAGCACGCGCCCATCACCAAGAGTCAGTTCGGCCTGCCCGTCCTTCGTGACAAGCGACTTCGCCATGACGCCCGTGATGCAGGTTCGGCCCGCCTTGCTCTGGACGCGGTCCATTTCTTTGGCGATGTCGGCGTCTTCAGTGGGGGCGATGTGCGGAGCTGCCTCGACGATGGTGATTTTGGAGCCCATCATGCCGAAGAAGTCGCCAAGCTCAAGGCCGATGGCCCCAGCGCCCACGATAATGAGGCTTTCCGGGACTTCGGGAAGGTTGAGGACGCCGGTACTGTCGAGCACGGCGTCGCCGTCGGGAGCGAGGCCGGGGAAGGACGCGCTCGACGAACCGCAGGAAAGGATGATGTTGTCGGTCGTCAACATCTCTTCGCCGGCTTCGGAGCGGACGATGACCTGTCCCTTTCCGGCGCATACGCCGCGTCCCTCGTACAGGGCGATCCCCGCCGCCGCGAGGCTTTTGGCGAGGGTCTGGCTGGAGCCCTTGAGGAAGCGGCCCACGCGGGTTTGCAGCGCCTTGTAGTCGATGTCGATGGAGCCCTTCATGGTGCGCAGGCGTTCCTGAGCCTTGAGGAGCCCGAGGGGGGCCGTCGCGCCGAGGAGCATCTTGGTGGGGATGCAACCGCAGTTCAGGCACGTGCCGCCCCAGTGTTTGTCTTCGATGATGGCGACCTTTTTGCCGCCTGCCGCCAGTTCTTTCGCCGCCGTGGTCCCGCCGGGGCCTCCGCCGATGATGATTACGTCGTAGTGCATGGGTTGCCTCGTTTTGCGTATGCCGAGGAAGAGGGAAGAAATTTTCTCGAGCGGAGCGCCCGCCCCGCCGCCGTCCGTGTGCCTTGAAAGGCCGCTGCCGGGCGTGGCCTCCGCGAGGCCGCTTTTGTTTTCCCCTTTTCCCGGGTCCCCATCCCCCTTCCGAAAACGTCGGAGAGGGGGATGGGACAGCTCGGAAGGAAGTTTAAAGAGCTCTTCCTGTCAAAAAATCCAGAATGTCCGTCTGCCTATGCCGCTTGCGAACCGTCTCGTAGCTTCCCCGCCAGCCAAGCTCTGCGGAGGGAAGGGGAGCGGAAAGGGGGAGGGGCCTCTTAGGTTCCTTCCCTCCCCGGTTTGTCTACTTCGCTATGTCGGCCTTGAACAAGAATTCGCGGGAGGCGGAACGGTACTTGAGCATCATGGGATCGGCCACGGGTTCGAGCCCTTGCATACCCTGCGGCATTTCGGGGGTTACGGCGGCGATGGCGTAGGGAAGCTGATGATCGCCGCAGGCTTCAAAGACCATGCGGGCCGCTTCACCGGCTTCGTCGCGGTTCGGCCAACGGGCACCGTCAGGACCGGAGAGCGGGGTGGCGAGGAAACGGATTTCGTGGTCGGGGAACGCTTTCACCAGTTCGATGGTCTTGGCGAGTTCGTCCTTGGTGGGCGCGGAACCGTAAAGGGCTTCGTAGACGGATGCGGGGCCGGGGATGTTGAGCTGTACTTTGGCCAGCGCGTTCAGGCCGATGAGGCGTTCGAGCAGGGCGGGATTCCGTCCGTCCGTCTGTATGCAGACCGTGAGGCCGCCCTTGGCGAGCTGTTGCACCAGTTCGACGAAGTGATCTTCCTCCGCAGCCGGGCACTGGGAAAGGTAGAGGCCGGAAATCCAGCCGTGCAGCAGGTCGCTGCGCGTGACCGCGCCTTCGAGGGCGTGTCCGGACAGCAGGTAGGCGATGACTTCGCCGGAGCCCTGCTTGATGACCGTGCCGTCGTCGAACAGCGGGAACTCCACGCCTTCGGGGTTGCGGTAGATGGCCTTGCGGTTGGCGCGGTAGAAGGTGTTGAATGTCTGGGCATCAGCCTTGAAATCCACGGTTTCGTAAGCGATCTGATGTTCGGCGAGAAAGCCTTTGACGATTTTGCACCGCAGGCAGTCGGGTGCGGTATACAGGGTGATGCTCATCTGTGCGCTCCTGTGATGCCGGAAAGCCGGCAGAAAGGGTTGCTTTGCAAACGGCGGTTTGCCGCCGGGTATGGACAAAAAAAGAGGCGGAATCCATCGGAACGGGGTTCCTCTGAATTTCTGCCTCTACCTATACCCGGATTCGGGACAGAAAATTGTTACCGTTGTTACTTTTTTCGCAAAAAGTTCGAAAAAAATCCGCTCCGGGGAGAAAATCAGCCCCATTCCGCCTCTTCTTGTTCTTCCAGCAGTTTTTCAAGCTGATCGAGCTCGCTCAGTTCGATTTCATGGCGTGAGAACCGCACCAGTATCCCGAGCTCGCGCAGCTGCTGCAGGCAGCGGAACAGGGAAACGCGGTGGATGTCCAGCACTGAAGCCAGTTCGAGCTGGGTCATGTCCAGAGGAAAGGCCTTGGCGTTGTTATGGCTGCGGGAGAGCTGGCGCAAAAAGCGGCAGACTCGGGCCAGCGGCGTGCCGTGCTTGATCAGGAAACTTACGCTGAACAGGTTGGAAAATTTGGTGGCCGTACCCCGGAGCATGTTCAGGATGAGATGGGGGTATTGGCGGGCGAATTCGGCGTCATGGATCAGCGAGCTGGGGAAACGGTACGCTTCGGTCCTCTCCAGCACCCGGAAACAAGCCATCGTCGCCTCGTCCCCGGTTATCACGCTCGTCTCGTTGAAGATGCAGCCCTTGCCGAAAAACATGACGACATGATCTTCCCCTGCCGCGTTGGTGTAGGTGAGCCGCACGCGTCCTTTATCTATAAAATAGAAGCAATCGGTGGTGGCCTGATGATTGTAGTGGGAACGCGGAAAAACGAGATGCGTCCCCATGTGCACAATTTCCCGCCAAGGCTCATGCAGACCGCTGTGGGAGATGATAGCAATGTGCTGTTGCGGCATTTGGATTTCTGCGGTCATAGAATCACCTCTTTCTCAATGATGGATGGGCGGAAATGTTCTTATACTTTTTATGTGAATTGTTGCACAGGTTACATTTCTATTTTCTCATCCGTCATAAGGTGCTTTTGCGGAGAAAGGAACCCCTCTGTGAAAGCCCATAGACGAAAGGCGTCAATCGTTCAAGTCTGTTCGGGAATGGGGACAGCCTTGACGTATCTCCAAAGTTTCATTTCATTTTGTTCTGCCTGAGGCGCAAGCACCGGCGTCCGGGCGCAATCCATACATAGGGAAGGAGCATCCGATGAGCGCGACGATTTTCCCCACTGGTGTTACTATCTACAATCCCGAAAAATGCTGGAGCGGTTATACCATCCTTCAGGCCGCCGAACGCGGCGCCCTCCTTATTGACATGAACGGCAATGAAGTTCGCATGTGGGAAGGCTTGCAGGGCTTCCCGAACAAAATGCTGCCCGGCGGTTACGTGATGGGGAGCCTTGGTGAACGCAATCCCAAGTATGGCCTTCAGGACCAGACCGACCTCGTGCAGGTGGACTGGGACGGCAACATCGTGTGGAAGTTCGACAAGGCTGAATACATCGAAGATCCGGGCGATGAGCCTCAGTGGATGGCCCGCCAGCACCACGACTACCAGCGCGAAGGCAACACCGTGGGCTATTACGTGCCCGGTTCCGATCCCAAAACCAACAGCGGCAACACGCTGATCCTCGCGCACAAGAACGTCCACGTGCCCGCCATTTCCGACAAGATGCTGCTTGACGACGTGATCTACGAAGTGGATTGGGACGGCGACATCGTGTGGGAATGGAAAGTGTCCGATCACTTTGAGGAGCTGGGCTTCGACGCCATTGCCCGTAACCTCATGTACCGTGACCCCAACTATTACACCGGGTTCGGCAACAGCCACATCGCGGGCGACTGGGTGCACACCAACTCCATGTCCGTGCTCGGCCCGAACAAATGGTACGACGCTGGCGACAAGCGCTTCCACCCCGACAACATCATCATCGACTGCCGCGACGCCAACATCATCCTGATCATCGAAAAAGCCACCGGCGACATCGTATGGAAGATCGGCCCGTATTTCGATCAGACCCCCGAACTGCGCAAGCTCGGCTGGATCATCGGCCAGCATCACGCCCACATGATCCCGCGAGGCCTGCCCGGCGAAGGCAACATCCTCATTTACGACAACGGCGGCTGGGCCGGCTATTACGCGCCGAACCCGGGTTCCCCCACCGGCATCCGCGGCGCTCTGCGCGACTACTCACGCGTGCTGGAAATCGACCCCGTCACGCTGGAAATCGTGTGGCAGATGACGCCGAAAGAAGCCGGATACCTGATGCCGCTTGACGCCAACCGTTTCTACAGCCCGTTCATCAGCGGTATGCAGCGGCTACCCAACGGCAACACCATGATCACCGAAGGTTCCCACGGCCGCATCTTCGAGGTGACCCCCGAACACGAGCTGGTGTGGGAATACGTGTGCCCCTACTGGGGGAAGGCCCTGCCCATGAACATGGTGTACCGTTCCTACCGTCTGCCCTACGAATGGGTGCCGCAGCTTGAAAAGCCCGCCGAATCGCCCATCGAACGCCTCGACGTATCCACGTTCCGCGTGCCCGGCGCCGCCGCTCCGGGCGTGAAGAGCGCCGTAAAGATCAAGGAAGCCAAGGGGTACTTCGGCCTGTCCGCCATGTGCGTGGCTGCCGATATCGAAGAATAAGCGCATTATTAAGGATGGTTGAGGGCGGTTCTGGTTGAGAAAGGCATTTTTCCAATCCGGGCCGCCTTTTTGGTACGCCCCCGTCGTCGGCGGGGGGATCTTTCCGTCCGTTGGGGGACGGAGCCCTGCTATTTGAGGAAGCGAGGGAAACGCATGAAGAGGCTGTGCTCACTTTGTTTGACGTTGGGGATGCTCTGTGGGGCGGCGGCGACCGCCGGAGCCGTCGAGATCAAGGCCAAAGGCACATGGGAGATTTTGTCCGAATGGAGCAACGTCGCTCCGCTGAACGGGCCGAATGATCGGTTCGCCACCTTGCAGCGCCTGCGTACGCAGGTGGAAATCATTTCTTCGAATGCCCTCAAGGGCGTCGTGTTCTTCGAAATCGGGGACACCAACTGGGGCAGGGCTTCCGAGGGCGGCGCGCTGGGTACTGACGCCAAGAATATCGAAGTCCGCTATTCGTACGTCGACTGGCAGGTTCCGAACACGGATCTGCGCGTCCGCATGGGCCTCCAGCCGATCATCCTCCCCGGCTTCGTGGCGTCGGGATTCAGCCCGGTATTCGGGCATGACGTGGCCGGCATCATGTTGTCGCAGAAGTGGTCCGACGAGGTCGGGACGACGTTCTTCTGGGCCCGGCCTTTCAACGGCAACTTCGGCGGCTGGAACGCCAACGGCTCGCAGGCCAACGGGACGCCGCGGGATACCCCCGGCGACGCCATGGACCTGCTCAGCCTGATCGTGCCCATCAAAACGGACGTGATGAGGGTTTCGCCTTGGGGCATGTTCGGCTTTATGGGCACCAAGAGCCTCATGGGGAACATCAAGGGCGGCGATCCGGCGACATGGGCTCCACGGGCCGGTCTGTATCCCATTCTCGGCAGCGGCTACACGTTTGAGACGTTCCCCTTCCGCCGGAATACGGAAACCCACGAAAACGCGTGGTGGCTCGGCATCACCGCCGAAACGAATTATTTTTCGCCGCTCACCGTCGCCGGGGATTTCGCCTATGGCAGTGTGAAGATGGGGGAAATCCCGGGGTATGAGGGCTTTGCCGACGGCCCCGGCACGTTCAAGCTGGATCGTGCGGGCTGGTATGCCGCCGTGCGCGCGGATTACGCCCTTGATTGGGCCACTCCCGGCATCATCGCGTGGTACGGCAGCGGCGACGACGGCAATCCGTACAACGGTTCCGAGCGCCTGCCTCAGTACAACACGCCGTGGGCGGTGAGCGCGCTCGGCTTCGGCGGCGGCTGGACCGATATCGCCACATGGAAGGTGCTCGGGCACAACCCCGGCGGCCTTTGGGGCGTGGTCCTGCATCTCAAGGACATCTCGCTCATGGAAGATCTGAAGCACACCCTGCGCGCCGGGTACTACCACGGCACCAACAACTCCGCGATGCCCAAGGCCGCGAACATGACCTCGTATCCTTCCCGCATCGACGGCCCGTTCGCCTATCTCACCACGTCCGACGACGCGTGGGAATTGAACGCGGACACCCGCTACAAGATTTATGAAAATCTGGAACTCGCCGTCGAGGCCGCGTATGTGCGCCTCAACCTGGATGAGGGAACGTGGGGAAAGAAGATCGTCAATGAAGTGGATAAGGATTCCTATCGCGTGAGCATTGGTCTGAAGTATTCGTTCTAGTTTGCTCCGTTCGTGGGGAAAAGGCCGGTGGGGGACTGCCGGCCTTTTTTTGTTGGGGCATCGGATTCGATAAAGGGCAATGCGCTAAGGCTGGTTGCCGAGGCACTCCGAACAGAAAGCGTGCCCCCTGCGATACGGCGATGCGCCTGACCAACTCCTCGGCCAGCATATGTGACGGCAACCGCCTGAGCGCTTCTTCATCGGCTTTGCGTGTCGTCACTTCAACATCGGTTTCGTAGCGGCTTGGCTCGGGCGGCAGCGTCATAAGGCATGGCCCCTTGCCCGTGAGTATCCACTCCGGATGCACATTTTTTACGCGCATCAAAATGACCAGCCAGCTGGAGGGCATCTTCCCGCGCCGGACGGCAGCGGAAACCGTCGATTCCGGGACGCCGAAAAAGTCGGCCAGATCGGTAGCCGTATGCTTACGGATAACGAGTTTAAGCCGTTCCATTTGAGCGTCGAAAATTTGGTTTTCCATTCGAGCCTCTCGATGGCCGTGTTATGGGTGCAACCTACTATTGATAGTCAAAAGAACTACAATAGTAGGTCGGTTTCGTAAAGGGGCATTGTATCTGGGAGGAATGAAAAAGAAATATGATGAGGACAAGCTGGCTAAGACGTTTATGCCCGCAGTGATCCGGCGCTACCGTGATGCGGCGGGGCTCTCTCAGCAGGAACTTGCAGATCGGGTTGGCATTTCTAAAAGCTACATATCCTCTTTGGAGCTTGGTTATCGAGCGCCGAGTTTGAATCTGCTTGTGAAGATTGCTCAGACATTGGAGGTGAACGCGGGCAAAATGGTCGATGAAATGGTGGAAGATGCCGAAAGGGTTCTTTGACGTTTCGCCGGTGGTTTCATGACGGCTTGGGCTATAACGGCATGAGGCCCGGTGTCCGTGAGTATCTATTCCGTGATTACATAGGGAGGAGGACATGCCGGGATACAGCAAGGAAGACGGTAATATTTTGAAGCAGTTTGGTGCGGCTGTGAAGGCGGGAAGGGATGAACTGCGCATTTCTCAAGAGGCGTTGGCGGAAAAGGCAGGTCTACATAGAGCGTATGTTGGAGGAGTGGAACAAGGACGCAGAAATGTAAGCCTGTTGAATAGCGTAAAGCTCTCTCAAGCTCTTGGTGTGGAGACGGCAAGTATTTTTGAACGCATGAAAAAATAAAAATAGCAAATAACAATATGTTGCATCGTTTAATATGAATGCGGAATAGATTTCATACGGTAATGGACAACGATAAAACAAAAGTCATCATGGGACTGATTGTAGCGTCGCTTCGTGAAGGGCTTGGCATAAGCCGCTATGCTTTGGCTCAAGAGACGGGCGTTGACTATTCGTGGCTGCGGCGTTTTGAACAGGGAAAGTCCGGGATCCGGGTGGAAACCCTTATTGGGCTTGCAAAAGGGTTGGGGATTCCAGCGGGAACCATTGTCGGCGCGATGGAGAACGCGTTGGAAAATCCCGATACGTGGCTTGAGGAGCATGAAAGGAAAATGAGCCGAACGGAGACGTGAAAAACGGAGTTGGAGATATGTTGGAAAGGTGCTTGAGAGGAGAATAAATGAGAAAAGGGAACCTACTTTCGTAAGTTCCCTTAGGGGTAATTCTCTTTTATGTGCTGGTCGGGATGAAAGGATTTGAACCTTCGACCCCTTGAACCCCATTCAAGTGCGCTCCCAGACTGCGCTACATCCCGGCACGCAGATGGAGATACCTTTCTCATGCCCCGCTGTCAACAACTTTTTGCGGGAAGAGCAAACTTTTTCTAGCGCTGGGATGCTTCATTATTTATTTCAATGGATTGAAATCTTCCGCTGTATCAGCCATTTTTACAGGTGGGCGTCGTACCAGTCACCCGCAAGGCGCAAGCCCTGACGGACATCGTATTCGGGCTCATAGCCCAGCAGCGTACGGGCGCGGGTGATGTCCGCCAGGGAATGGCGTACGTCTCCCGCCCGGAAATCACGGTAGGCCGGTTTGGCTTCCGCCGCTTCGGGCTTGTGGCGGACGACCTCGTCACGGATAAGCCCGAAAAGCTCGTTGAGCGTGGTCCGCTGGCCGAAGGCCACATTGTAGACGAGGTTCCGGGCGTCGTCCGCAGCATAGGATGCCAGCAGGTTCGCCTGCACTACATTGTCGATATAGCAGAAATCACGGGACGTTTCGCCGTCCCCGTTGACGTATACGGTATCCCCCTTCGTCAGGGCGGCGAACCATTGAGGTATTACCGCCGCATACGCGCCGTACGGGTCCTGACGCTGGCCGAACACGTTGAAGTAGCGCAGGCCGATGGTCTTGAAGCCATAGCTGCGCGCGAAAACCTCGGCGTAGAGCTCGTTCACGTACTTGGTCACGGCGTAGGGCGAGAGGGGCTTGCCGATGCGGTCTTCCTGTTTGGGCAGGTTGGGCTCGTCGCCGTAGGTGGAGCTCGAAGCCGCATAGACGAAACTCTTCACCCCGCAATCGCGGGCCGCGACGAGCATGTTGAGGAACCCGTCAATGTTGCAGCCGTTGGTCATGATCGGGTTTTCGATGGAGCGGGGCACAGAGCCGAGCGCCGCTTCGTGCAGGACGTGCTCGACGCCCTGGCAGGCCTGAAGGCAGGTTTCGACGTCGCGGATGTCTCCTTCTATGAAACGGAACCGCTCCCACTGCTCCGGGGTGACCAGTTCTCGTACCATATCCAGATTGTGCTGATACCCGGTGAGGAAGTTGTCGAGGCCCACGACGCGCTGCCCGTGTGACAGCAGCGTCTGCAACAGGTTGGAACCTATGAAGCCCGCCACGCCGGTGACGAGCCATGTGCTCGGTTCTTGTTCGATCCGCTGAAGAAGTTCGGTGTAGTTGGACATCAATGGCTCCAAAGGAAAGGGTTCGGGGCATGACCCCCTGAAGCCGGAAGTGTAGCCGCGCCGCCCTCCACTGTAAAGTATGGTCCTCCGTCGGTATTTTGTCTTTCAGGGCACTCCGTGATAGGCTCCCCACGTTCATGGTTTCTTTTGAGAGGTTTCATTTCCTTTTTGCCCACTCTATGAGGACGGCTGTGAGTACGTATCAAACTTTTTCCACTGACGAGAAACCGCTTTCCATCTTGGATATACGGGATGCCAAAAACCGGCGGAAGCTGGCTATGGTCACCGCGTACGATACGCCATCGGCCCGTATTGTGGATCGTGCCGGGGTCGATATGGTGCTGGTGGGCGATTCCCTCGGTATGGTCATGCTCGGGCGCAAAGATACCCTGTCGGTCACTTTGGATGAAATGATCCATCATTGCCGCGCGGTTGTGCAGGGAATGCATCACGCCCTCGTCGTTGCGGATATGCCGTTTATGACGTATGAACCCGGGCCTGACGCAGCGCTTTCCAACGCGGCGCGCCTTGTCCGGGAAAGCGGCGTCAGGGCCGTCAAGCTCGAAGGCGCTTTCCTGCCTCAGATCCGCGCACTGGTGGGCGCGGGCATACCCGTCATGGGGCACATCGGCCTGACGCCTCAGCGGTCCGCGCAGCTTGGCGGCTTCAAGGTGCAGGGCAAGCGCGCAGAAGCAGCACGGCAGCTGCTTGATGAGGCGGCGGCGCTCGAAGACGCCGGGTGTTTCGCCATTGTGCTTGAGGCCATTCCCGCGCCTCTCGCGGCGGCGATTACGGCCCGGGTTTCCATTCCCACCATCGGCATAGGGGCGGGGGCCGACTGCGACGGGCAGGTGCTCGTCCTGCATGACATGCTCGGGCTGTACAGCGAGTTTACGCCGCGTTTCGTCAAGCGGTATGCGGAATTGGGTACCCTGATGGAGCAGGCCGTGCGGGACTATGCCGAAGAGGTCCGCAGCGGGGCGTTCCCCACTCCGGCGCACAGCTTCAATATGGATGAGGAAGAGCGCGCCCGGTTGGAAGATCGGCTGCGCGAAACCGAGTAACAGTTTTCTCCCTGTTATGGAGATGGAAAAGACGATGCAGATCATTCATTCTCCGGAAGCGTTGCATTCCGTGTGTGCCGAGTGGCGGCGTCAGGGGCTGAAAACGGCCCTTGTGCCCACGATGGGGTATTACCACGCCGGGCACGCTAGCCTGATTTCCTATGCCCGCTCGGTGGCCGACAAGGTGATCGTCAGCCTTTTCGTCAATCCGACGCAGTTCGGCCCCAACGAGGATCTGGAAGCGTACCCGCGCGATTTTGAGAAAGACTCCGCGCTGGTCCGCGAGCTGGGCGGGGACGTACTCTATGCCCCCGAGCCGGAAAACATGTACGCGCCCGATCACGCCACATGGGTGGAAGTGCCCGCGCTTGCCAACACCTTGTGCGGCCTCAGCCGCCCCATCCACTTCCGGGGCGTGTGCACGGTGGTCTTGAAACTGTTCATGCTGGCCCAGCCCAGCCTTGCCGTATTCGGCGAGAAGGATTGGCAGCAGCTCGCCATCATCAAGAAAATGGTTTCCGATCTGAATGTGCCTGTGGAAGTCGTCGGGCGGCCCATCGTGCGTGAAGCCGACGGGCTGGCTCTCAGCTCCCGCAATGTTTACCTGACGCCCGAAGAGCGCGCCCAAGCCCCGCAGATCCGCAAGTCGCTCGAAATGGCCGCCGGTCTCGCCGCCGGGGGGGAACGCGACGCCGCCAGAATCATTGAGGCCGTCCGTGGCTATCTGGCCGCGCATCTCCCCACAGGGCAGGAGGATTACATCTCCATCGTCGATCCCGCCGCCCTGACCAAGGTTGATCGCATTAAGAACATGGCTCTGTGCGCGCTTGCCATTCGTCTTGGCAAGGCGAGGCTGATTGACAATATGTTGTTGAAGGTTGGGGAGTGAAGATGAATCGGGGGAGGGGAGAGGAAACCTTTCTGAAGAAAGGTTTCCTCTCCCCTCCCCCGAACCCCCTCCCTT
>ENA-UEYG01000453-UEYG01000453.1-human-gut-metagenome-genome-assembly--contig:-NODE-453-length-31807-cov-4.473558_pt1 | contig 31807 bp, 30 predicted proteins | sample MGYA00242933_ERZ507934 | MGnify/ENA primary metagenome ERZ507934 (study PRJEB26167, sample SAMN06115527) | human gut metagenome | host: Homo sapiens | place: China:Zejiang | collected 2015-11-10... | reverse complement strand
AATTCTTTAATTATATAGTTTACCATATATTATCTGTACATAAAATTCAGTTAATTTATAAAAATTATTTACTATGTTCAGTAAACCCCACTCCGGCGCTGCACCGGACAGCCCTGTTGCGCTTACGCCTCCGCAACAGGCACAGGGGAGGCAGGCATATCGGCCAGAGCGCGCAGCAGGGCCATGCTCTGTTCCAGATTCTGAGGGTCGCCCACGTCTTGCTGAAGAAAGGCGTTGATGGCGGGCATCTTGACTATGGCGGCATCGATTTCCGGGTTGGAGCCCTTGGCGTAAGCGCCGATATTGACCATATCCTCCACCCGGCGGAAGGTGCTCATATGGCGGGTAACCACACGGCCCGCCTGCACGTCCTGCCGCTGACAAATGTCCGAACGCAGACGGCTGATGGAGCGCAGCACGTCGATGGCGGGAAAGTGCCCCTGGTCGGCCAGGTCGCGGGTGAGCACAATATGGCCGTCCAGGATGGAACGCACGGCGTCGGCAATGGGTTCGGTAAAGTCGTCGCCGTCCACCAGCACGGTATAGATGCCGGTAATGGTGCCCGAAGCCGAACGCCCGGCCCGCTCCAGCAGCTTGGGCAGCTGGGCGAAAACCGAGGGGGTGTAGCCTTTGGTGGTGGGGGGTTCGCCCACGGCCAGTCCCACTTCGCGGGCGGCCATGGCGAAGCGGGTGACGGAATCCATCATCAGGAGCACGTCCATGCCCTTGTCGCGAAAGTATTCCGCCACGGCGGTGGCCGCATAGGCCGCGCGCATGCGCACCAGAGGAGACTGGTCGGAGGTGGCGATGACCAGCACGGACCGGGCCATGCCCGCGGGGCCCAGGTCGCGCTCCATAAACTCCACCACTTCGCGGCCGCGTTCGCCGATAAGGGCAATGACGTTAACGTCCGCGCGGGTGTAACGGGCCATCATGCCCATGAGGGTGGATTTGCCCACGCCGGACCCGGCCATGATGCCCACGCGCTGGCCCTTGCCCAAGGTGAGCAGGCTGTTCACCGAACGTACGCCCACGTCCAGAATGTCCGTGATGCGGGGGCGCTGCAGGGGGCTCGGCGGGTCGGTATAGATGGGGGCCAGCTCCGGCTGCCAGTTTTGGCGGGCCTCCGCCGCCCATGTGGGCGCAAACGGCCGCTGTTCTTCCATCTGGCGGGAGAAATCGGCCCGCGCGGCCTCCCCTACGGGCAGGGGCGAGGTGTATATTTCCGCGCTCACGGGCGGCCCGGCGTCCAGGGGCGTGCCAAAGGCGTCAAAAGCCCGGCCCAGCAAATCCGGCCCTACGGGAAAGACCGGAGGAAGGCTGGTGTTGCGGATGCGGCTGCCGGGGCGGATACCGCGCATGTCCCCATAGGGCATGAATAGCAGATTGCCGTCGCGAAAGCCCACCACCTCGGCCGCAATGCCGCTTTCTTCCCCGTCGTCAGGCAACATGTGGCAGACCGCGCCCAAGGGGGCGCGCAAGCCGCTGCCCTCGGCCACCAGGCCCACCACCTTGTTGACCTTGCCGTAAAGGCGCACGGGGTCGCCGGCGCGCAGCAGTTTGGCGCAGGCTTGCGGGTCCAGCTTCATGCCGCCCCCTCAGCGTTCATGGTCCGCACCGGGCAGAAAGCCGCCCTGAGTGAGCACGTTGCGGGCCGCATCGTCTTCTTCCAGCGGAAAAAGTTCTTCTTCCAGTTCGGCGAGGCTGGGTTCGGCCGCAACCGCTGCGGCCGGATGCGCTGAGGACGGTCCCGATTGCTGCGGCGCTGCTGCGGCGGAAGGCAACACACCTGAACCGGACGACGCGGCCAGACCGGAAGGCGTGACGGTTTCCGCCGGGGCCGACGGCGCAGCGGCGTCCGCTCCGGCGGAAACAGCAGCGCCGGCACCGTCCACAGAGGGCGCGGCAGCAGGGGCCGACGGCGCAGCGCCAGCCGTTTCTGGCGCCAGAGGTTCGTCCAGAGGCGGCACACTTTGGGATTCTGCTGCTGCGGCAACGGAAGGGGACTCAGAAGGCACGGCGGATGCCGCCACAGTCGCCGTGTGAGGGTCCGGCGCGGAGGGGTCCGTGGCGGGGAGTTCTGCAGGCATAGTGCCGGATGCGGCAGGCGCGGACAAAGAGCTGTCTGCCGGGGGCGCAGCGGTCTGAGAAGTCGGTCCCGGCGCGACAGGGGGAATACCCTGTTCCAAAGAAGCCGTCGGGGCCGCAGGTTGCGACAAAGGCGCGTCGGGGGCGGAAAGTTCGCTGGCAGGTCCTTCCGGAGCTGCAGGCGCGGCCTCCGGCGCCACCGCGTGTAGGGTTGCTGCAGCAGGGGATTCTGCTCCCGCAGGGGCGTCCGGCGCGGCCAGACGCGCCGCCTCCTGAGCCACAAGGTCACCCAGGGCGGCGGCTTCCGCAGCTTCTTCGGGGCGCTGGGGCAGGGTCAGGTGGGTCAGCACGCCCGCCACCATATCGCTGAAATAGGCCCGGCGGCAATCCACGCTGCCGCTGCCGCTTTCCGCCACCAGATCGCCGGGTTCCAGGTTCGGGTCGCCCGTGACCACCCACTGACGCAGTTCGGGCGCACGCTCCCGCGCGGCCTGAAACAATCCGCCCACAGAGGCCTCGTCATCAGGGTGCACGCGCACGCTGATGCTGGTGCGATCTTCCAGCAGGTTGACGGCCTCCAGCACCAAACGGCGCAGAACGGCCTCATGCTCGCTGTGCAGCAGCCAGCCCGTGCCCGCCTCCACGGCGGCCAGGGTCAGAGCCGTCAGATCTTCGCGCCAGGAGGCGCAGAGGGCGTCCTGACGCTTTTCCAGACGGCGCAGCAGCGTGGCGAGGCTCTGGCCCAGCTCCTGCCGAAAGGCGGTCAGTTCTGCTCCGGCGGCGTCCATACCGGCCTGAAAGCCCTCGTCATGGGCGGCCTCGCGCAGGCGGGCCGCTTCTTCCCGCAGCTGTACGGCCGATTCGCGTTCCTGCCGCGCCGCTTCCTGGGCCGCACGGGCATGGTCCCGCAGCTCTGTCGCCTCATGGGTCAGCGCCTTGGCGGCGGCCACGGCTTCGTCGCGGGCCTCGTCCAGCACCTTCTGACGCTCGGCATAGGCGGCCCCCAGAATTTCCCGCGCGCGCTCCTCGGCTCTGGCGCGCACCCGCGCCAGGTAGTCTTCCTCCTGCTGCTGCCGGCGGCGCTGGCGCAGGGCCGGTTCTTGCAGGGCATCGAGCTGGGCCTCGGAGGCTTCCCGCTCGCCCATGAAGACAGTGCCCCATTTTTTGCGCAGTTGGTCCGAGGCCATGACGACGTATCCAGGTTAGAAGTGAGCGGTGGGGCTACACAAAGACGTCGCCCGCACCGCGGCTGACGACAAGTTTGTTTTCTCCTTCCAGGCAGCGCACGATCTTGACGATATCCTGCTGTGCGCCCTCTACGTCCGAAAGTTTGGTGGGGCCCATAAATTCCAGCTCTTCGCGGATCATGTTGCCGGCACGCTCCGACATGTTTTTGAAGAACTTTTCCTTCAGTTCGTCGCTGGCGCCGCGCAGGGCCAGGGTCAGCTGTTCGTTGGGCACTTCCTTGAGCAGTTCGCGCATGCCGCGGTCGTCAATATTCTTGCAGTCCTCAAAGACAAACATGAGGTTGCGGATGTCTTCAGCCATCTGGGCGGAGTCTTCTTCAATTTCCGAAAGCACTTCCTCTTCGGTGGCACGGTCCACAGCGTTGAGGATTTCTGCCACGGACTGCACGCCGCCCACCTTTTTGCCTTCCTTGCCGCCCATGGCGATGAGCTGGCTGGTGAGCACCCTGTCCACTTCCATAAGCATATCCTCAGGCACGGCCTCCAGCCGGGCCAGACGCATAAGCACTTCGGCCCGCACGCCCGCAGGCAGGTTTGTCAACAAATTGGCGGCCTGGTCGGGGTTGAGGTGCCCAAGGATGAGGGCCAGGGTCTGGGGGTGTTCGTTGCGCAGGATCTGCGCCAGCAACCGGGGGCTGACCTGCTCCAGCTCGCGGAAAGGAGCCGGTCCCGTGTCCAGATTGAGGGAATCCAGAATATACTTGGTGGTTTCGGGGTCCACGTTCTTGACCAGCAGGCGCTTGAGGGTGTCGGAACCGCCGGCGATCATGTCCACGCCCTCTACCAGGGATTCGTGAAACTCGCGCAGCACTTCCTCAACGGTTTCGCGCGGCACGGGCTCCAGCTCTACAATGGCCTTGGAGATTTCGGCAATCTCTTGCCGGTCCATGCGCTTGAACACGTCGGCCGTAAACTTGTCGCCCATGGCGAGCAAGAGCACAGCAATGCGCTGTTTGCCGGTCAACTCCATGTCCCAACTCCTTCACCGGGGGCACGCCAAAGGCCCCGGACGCTCATTCCTTGTCCGTCATCCAGCGCCGCACCAAACGTACGGCCTGGTCCATATGCTGCTCTGTAATGCGAAAAAGCCGCATTTTCAGTTCCTCAATACGCTGGTTGCTCTCTTTCTGCGCCAGGCGCAGCGCCCGCAACTGCGTGAGCGAGGGGGCCGCGCCGCTGCTAGCGGCGGGCAGACGCGCCGTTTTTTGCTGTTTAGGCTGCTGCATCGTTTTTCATCCAGCCGCGCACCAAGGTCACCACCTGCTCCATATGGTTGTCGGAAAGGGTGAAGATGTGCGCCTTGAGGGCTTCAATATCTTTGTAAATAAGCTCGTCGTCGTCCTCTTCCTGCGGGGCTTCTTCGTCGGTCTTGGCTTTTTCTTCCAGGGCCTCGTAGAGCGCAAGCTGCTCTTCGGCGGCGGGCAGGCCTTCCAGCCCCTCCACCATTTCGCCGGCCTCCACCTTGGGCCGGATCAGCGCCAGCACCACGGGCCGCACAATAAGCATGAGGAAAAGGAAGGCCAGCAGCGCCTTAAGCAGGGGCTTGCCCAGACGTTCCGCATAGTCGGCCAGCATGTCGGCGAAATTGGGATCCTTGGGCGGTTCCGAATCCGCAAAGGGAGCGGAACTTACCTCCAGGGAGTCGCCGCGCCCCGTGTCCAGCCCCACGGCGTTGGATACGAGCTGCCGCACGCGCTCAACCTCTTCAGGCTTGCGCGGCACAAAAGTCCAGGCGCCGTTGCTCTTCTCATACGTCCCATCGAGCAGAACCGCAACCGTCAGGCGGCGCACGTCGCCCACATTGGCCACGATCTGCTGCTCTTCCTTGTTTATTTCGTAGTTGGTGGTGCGGGTTTCACGGCTGCCGTTCTGGTCGGACACAGAGCCCGTGATGCCGTCGCCGCGAAAGTTCACGTCCGGGGAGCCGGCCTCCAGGTTGGCACGGCCCTGCTGGGATTCCTCACTGCGCTGTTCGCTGCGCACCACGGTTTTTTCCGGGTCGAAGAGCTCACGCCGGATGGTCTTCTGGCTGAAATCCAGCTCGGCATTAACCTTGGCGATGACCCGGCCGGGGCCGAAGATGGGCTGGAGCATTTCTTCAATGCGGCGCTCCAGGTTGCGCTGCATCTGGTTGCGGTATTCCATCTGCGTGGTGCTCATGCCGGCCAGGCTGTCTTCCTCCGGCTGATAGAGCACCTTGCCGCCGTTGTCCGTAATGGAAAGGTGGCCTTTGTCCAGCCCTTCCACGGCCATAAGCATCATGTTGACGACAGCGTTGATTTCCTTCTGGTCCGGCTTGGCGCTGGGGCGCTTGAGCTTGAGCACCACCGAGGCTGAGGGCGATTGCCGCTCTTCCACAAACAGGCTGCGCCGGGGGATGACCAGGTGCACGCGCGCGCTTTCCACACTGGGAAATTCGCTGATGGTGCGGGCCAGCTCCCCTTGCAGGGCGCGGGTGTAGTTGACCTTCTGCACAAAGTCCGTCTGGCCCACCTTGATCTTGTCAAAAATCTCAAAGCCGATGCCTTGCCCCACCAGGCCGCCTTCGCCGGCGATCTTGATGCGCTGGTCGTACACGGCTTCCTTGGGCACCATGATGGTGCCGCCTTTGTCGGCAATTTTATAGGGAACTTTGTCGGCCTGCAGAGCCTTGAGCACCACGCCGGCGTCTTCGGGTCCCAGGTTGGAATAGAGCACGCGGTAGTCCGGCCGGCTCAGCCAGACCGAAAGGCCCAGGGCCCCGGCCATGAGGGCCGTTATGCCGCCCAAAAGGGCAAAACGCTGCCATGTCTGCAGGCGCGTCCAGAAATTTTTGAAGGAGGCCAGGAGTTGGGTAAGAAAAGCCGGCATGGTCCGCTCCTGCGCAGGGGTGCGCTAATTTTTCGACACCAAGGCGTGTCCGGCAATTATTAAGCAATCTTTGTGCCAAAATACGGCAATTTCCTAGAGCCGATCACCTTTAAGGCAACGCGCAGCAACCGTTATGCGCCAACACGCCAGGCCTTCTGAAAAATCCCGACAGGGCGGCCCTCGCCTCGCTGCTGGATCAGCTCGCAGCCGCACGCAAAAAAGGCGACGCCCACCGGAGGATGGCGGGGCCGCCTTACCGTGTGTGAAGAAGCATGAAAGATGGCGTCAGAACTGCATTTTGGAAAGTTCTTTGTACGCTTCCAGCACCTTGCCGCGCACGGCGGTGGTGAGCTTCATGGCCAGGCTGGATTTCTGCATGGTGATCATAAGCTCGTGCACATTCTGGTTGCGGCCCGAGGCAAAGTCCACAATAGCCTGGTCTTTGGCCTGCTGCAGCTCATTGACGCGGTTGAGGGACTGTTTGGCCGTGTCTGTAAAGCTGTTGGCCGGAGCTGCGGGCGTGTGGGCCTGGGTGGGATAGGCGATGAAGTCGGCCTGCGCGCCGAAATTTTCCCCTTTGTCCACGGTGTCGCGCAAAAGGCTCTGGTCCAGAGTTTTGGCAAAAAGGGTTTCGCTGCTCACGGGCGCACCCTGCTGCAACGAACTCTGCACCTGGGTGAAATGCCGCAGGGCGTCGCTGTACGCCCGCATGCCCACTGTCTGGATGCTCATATGCTTTTCTCCGTCCGGCGCGGCGGCATACCGCGTTATTTGCCTATTTCCAGAGCCTTGACGTACATGCCCTTAAGCGCCTCCGCCGTGGTGACGTTGGCTTCATAGTTGCGTTGGGCGGTCATGAGGTTGGCCATCTCCTCCACCACGTTGATGTCCGGGTAGGACACATATCCCTGAGCGTCGGCATCCGGGTGCCCCGGTTCGTAGACGCGCTTGAGCGGGCGGTTGTCTACGGTCACGGCCATAACGCGCACGCCTTTGACCTCCCGGTCCAGAGCCGAACGCATATGGATGGAAAAGGGATCATCCACATCCGCGGTCTGCTGCAGCACGCTGCGCCGCCGGTAAGGGCCGCCCTGGGGCGTGCGGGTGGTTTTGGCGTTGGCCAGGTTCATGGAAATGGTATTGATGCGCGTGCGGTCCGCTGCAAGGCCCGAAGCGCTGATGTCGAATGCTGTAAGAAAATCCATGACTAACCTCCCTCAAGCGCGGCGTTACACCTGCTTGCCGTCCTGAATGACGGAGCTGATCCCTTCAAAAGACTTGGCCATGATCTGGGTCAACGCCGTGTATTGCAGCTGGTTTTTGGCGTGCCGGGCCATTTCTTTATCAATATTGACCCTGTCCTCGCCGTGGATGACGCGGGGCTTGAGCTCTTTGTCCCATTCCGGTCCAAAGGTATTGGGGTCAAAGGCCGTGGGCATGTGGGCCTTGCTGGTGAGGCTCAGTTTGCCTTCGGCATCCAGGCCCAGAGCCGCCTGCAGCTCTTTTTCAAAAGTCAGCTCGCGCGGCCTGTAGCGCGGGGTTTCCACGTTGGCGATGTTGCCGGCAATGATATTCTGCCGCTGCAACTGCATGTCCATGACCTTGCCCGTCAGATTTATGGGCATGGAAAACAGGGTCTTCATGGTTCCTCCCGCATCTTCCCGGTACATATTTCAAGTTATACTTGAATTTTTTACAAAACCCTCAGGCGCTGTCCCGCGTACACTACGGCAGGGCTGTCTGTGCCCGCAGGGTCTGCAAAGACGCTTGCCGCCAGTAAGCAAAGGATGTGCCTAAAATATTTTTTCATATAATAACAGTATATTATAGACAAATTTACAACCCAATCCGGGCTGAACGATTGTCGCCGTCAGGATGCTGACGGCCCGCCCCTTTGCAAACGGCGCTTCGTGCGCTACCCTTACGGCTGCAGCTCTTCTGCCAACCCAGGGTCGCCATGACGCACAATGCTCCGCTCTACCCCGTTTTTCTCGCTCTGGAGGGCCGCCATTGTCTGGTGGTGGGCCTGGGGCAGGTGGGCAGGCGCAAACTTGCGGGCCTGCTGGACTGCGGCCCGGCCTCGGTGCTGGTGCTGGATACGGCCCCGCCCGCGGCAGCCGCTGCCCCCCTGCTGCGCGACGCACGGGTGTGTTTTGCCCGGCGCGCCTGCACGGAAAAGGATGTGGCGGGCCGCGTTCTGGTTTTTGCCGCCACGAATAGTACCGCGGAAAACCGCCGCGTGGCCGCCTGGTGCCGTCGGGCAGGCGTGCTCTGCAACTGTGCCAGCGCGCCGGAGGAAGGCGGCTTTCAGGCACCCGCCGTGGCCCGCCGCCCCCCTCTGGGCGTAGCCCTTTCCACCGGCGGAGCCAGCCCGGCCCTGGCCCGACGCTGGCGGGGAGAGCTGGAAACCTGGCTGGTCCCGCGCGCGCGCATGGCCGTCCTTATGGGGCGGCTGCGGCCTTTGATCCTTGCCCTGGGCGCGGAAACAGGGCAGAATACCCTATTATTCCGTAAGCTGGCGGAATCCCCTTTGCAGCAGTGGCTGGAGCGGAACGAAACGGAACGTTGCCGCCTTTGGCTGCAGGAAGCGCTGCCGCCGGCCCTGCACGCGCATCTAGCGGAGTTGTTGCATGATCTCCCCTGAAATTTCCACCGGCGTCACCCTGCTGCTCTATGGCCTGGCCAGTACGGCGGGCATTGCCGGCATGCTGGCGCGCAGCGCCCTCTGGCGGCGTACGGGCTGTTGGCTGGCCGTGGCCGGTTTTCTGTGCCAGACCGGCATGCTGGTTCTGGGTTTTCACCGGGCTTTGCCCGGCGGCCTGAGCCTGGGGGCCTATCTGCAGCTCATGGCCTGGTTTGTGGTGCTCTGCGGCATAGCGGCCTGGGGCAAGCTCAAGCAGGAAGTTCCCCTGGTTTTCGCCGCGCCGCTGGGGCTCATGCTTTTTGCCATGTCCGCCCCCTATCTGGGGGCCGTAGTGCCTGTGCCGCCTTCGCTCAAGGCGCCCTTCTACGCCCTGCACATCGGCGCGCTCTTTCTGAGTCTGGCCCTGCTGGCCCTGGCCTTTGCCGCCGGAGCGCTGTTCCTGTTTATGGAAGGCCGCATCAAAAGCAAGCAATCGGTCAAAGGCTTCTGGCAGGACATGCCCGCCCTGTCCATGCTGGACAGGATCAACGCCCTTACCGTGCTCACGGCCTTTCCACTCTACACGCTGGGCATTGTGGCGGGGCTTATCTGGGCCAAGCCCGTGTTCGGCGGCGTGGTGACCGGCGACCCTAAGGAGGTTGTCAGCATCGTCATCTGGGCGCTTTTGTCCGTGCTGTTCAACAACCGTATCACCAAGGGCTGGCGGGGCCGCAAACCGGCGCAGCTGGCGGTGTTCATCTTCATCCTCTGTCTTTTTTCCATTGTGGTGGTCAACACCTTTATGGAAACGCACCACGCCTTTATCCGGCGCTGACTGGGCTATAGCTATGGACTGCGACATCTTTCTTGTGGGCCTGAACCACCGCACGGCCGGTGTTGACGTGCGCGAACGCTTTGCCCTGGTCAACTGCTGCGACCCTGAGCACTGGGCCCTGCCCTGTACGGGCGCGGTGAGCGAAAGCGTGATACTCTCCACCTGTAACCGCGTGGAGCTGCTGGCGGCGGGCACGGGCGACGTGCCCGGCCAGATGCTGGAATGCTGGGCCGGCGCGCGCGGCGCCAGGGTGGAAGAGCTGGCCCCCTATGTCTATGTGCACAAGAATCTGGAGGCAGTGCGGCATTTGTTTTCCGTGGCTTCCAGCCTTGATTCCATGGTGCTGGGCGAGCCGCAGATTCTGGGGCAGCTCAAGACCGCCTACCGCAAAGCCGTGCAGAGCCACGCCACGGGCGTCATCCTCAACCGGCTGCTGCACAAGGCCTTCTCTGTGGCCAAACGCGTGCGCACCGAAACGGCCGTGGCCTCCAGCGCTGTATCCATCAGCTATGCCGCCGTGGAGCTTGCCAAACGCATCTTCGGCGACATGCACGGGCACAAGGCCCTGCTGGTGGGCGCGGGCGAAATGGCCGAGCTGGCCGCCATGCACCTGCTGCAGGCGGGCATTGACGAAATTCTGGTGGCCAACCGCACCCTGGTTCGCGGTCAGGAGCTGGCCCGCCAGTTTCAAGGCCGCGCTGTACCCTTTGACAGCATGGCCGAACACCTCACCAGCGTGGACATCATCATCACCTCCACGGGTTCGCAGGAGCCCATCATCCGCGCCCGCGACATCCGCGCCGTGCTCAAGGCCCGTAAAAACCGGCCCATGTTCTTCATTGACATTGCCGTGCCCCGCGATATCGACCCGGACGTCAACGGCCTCGACAACGTTTACCTCTACGATATCGACGACCTTAAAGAAGTAGTTGAAGAAAACCTGGCCTCCCGCCGAGACGAGGCCGCCAAAGCGGCGGAAATCGTCAATGAGGAAGTGCTGGCCTTCTCTCACTGGCTGTCTTCGCTGGACGTGCAGCCCACCATTGTGGCGCTTATCGAACGCAGCGAACGCATGGCGCAGGAAGAGCTGGCCAAGACGCTCAAACGCCTGGGCCCGGTGGATGAGGAAACCCGCGAGGCTCTGGAGGCCCTGGTAGGCTCCCTGGTGCGCAAGATGAACCACGACCCCATCATGTTTCTCAAAAACGGGGGCATGGCCCAGGAAGGCAACGGCCAGCGCATCAGCCTGACGCGCCGGGTCTTCGGTCTGGACAAAACAGACTGTAAGTACATGGAGGAACAGTGATGCGCTGGTACGCCGTGGACGATCTGACGGAAAAGGAAACCGCGCGTATGCAATCCCTGCTTACGCAGATGGGCCTGGCTGCGGGCATGGACGGCCTGTACTGGCTGCCCCCGCCCGACGACCTGCTCTCCCCCCTGCAGCGGGAACACGCGGAAAGCTGCGGCCCCTACGTCATGGGCCTGGAACTGGAAGAAACGTCCCTGCGCCTGGAACTGCTGGTGCGGGCACGCGGACGGCTGCGCTGCGACTGCGTGCACTATGCCGGTCCGGCCCTGCGTGAGCACATGATCGCCTGGCTGGAGCGCCTGCTCAATGACGCCGTCAGCGATGCCTGACCGCACTCCCCGCGCCCTTCCGAACCACGTTGCCGCGCCCGCCTCCCTAGGGCGAATGCTGCCGCCCAGGCGGCCTTCACGTCCGCAGCCGGGTCTGGCGCCCCAGGTATCACAACCTTGCCGTCCTCGCCCCTGACCGGAAACATGGCATGACGCCCCTGACCCTGCAGTCCCTGCCGCCCGTCGCCGCCCGCCTCTGCCTTGAGGTGGAGCGCTTCTGTCGCGGCGTGCTGGCCTTGCCGCGCGGGGTTTCTCTGGTACTGGGCCTTTCCGGCGGGGCGGATTCCACGGCCCTGGCCGTGGTGCTGCACGCCCTGGCCCCCCGACTGGACCTGCGTCTGCACGGCCTGAGCGTGGATCACGGCCTGCGCCCGGAAGCCGAAGCCGACGCCGCCCAGGCCCGGTATATGGCCCACAGTCTGGGCCTGCCTTGCCGCATCCGGCAGGCGGACGTGCGTGGGCTGGCCGCACGGGAAGGACGCGGGCTGGAAGACGCGGCCCGCCGTCTGCGCTATGCCCTGCTGGAAGAAGAACGGCAGGCCTGCGGGGCGGATTTTATTGCCCTGGGGCACCACGCCGGAGATCTGAGCGAAGACGTGCTGCTGCGTCTGCTGCGGGGTGCGGGCTGGCCCGCCCTGGGCGGCATGCCCGCCCGCGACGACGCGCGCCGCCTGCTCCGCCCCCTGCTGCACACGGACCCCGCCGCCCTGCGCCAACTTTTGCGACTGTGCGGCCTGACCTGGCGCGAGGACGCCAGCAACCACGACACGCGCTTCCTCCGCAACCGCCTGCGGCATACGGTTTTGCCCCTGCTGCGGGCGGAAAACCCTTCCCTGGACCGCAGCCTGGGCAGCCTCTGGCAACTGGCGCAGCAGGACGCCGACTACTGGCGGCAGCAGACGGACGCGGCCCTGGCCAACTGCCCCTGGCAGGAAAGCAGCGCTGCGGCGGGCCGCCAGGTATACCTGCCCCCGGCTTTGCTGCAGCCGCTGCACCCAGCGGCGCGCCTGCGCCTGTATCTGCGGGCCGTACACCGCCTGTGCGGAAGCGCAGACGCTGCGCCGGACGGCAGGGCGGCTGGAGCGCTTGCCGGCCTGACTGACGACGCGAAAGCCGACGGCTCCGCCCCTGCCCATCTGCACAGCGGCGCGCTGCCCACTATGGGCCAAACCTTCGCCCTCACGCCACCCCACCCCCGAACAGCTGCGCAAACCGACGGACAGGCCAGAGCCCGTACCCTGCTGGCCCTGGATGCGGCCCTGATCCAGGGCCGAGGGCAGAGCCTCTTCCAGCTGCCCGGCGGCGTCAGCGCCCGCATAGTCAAGGGCGGCGTGCGCTTTTGCGCCCCGCCGCCCCCCGAAAAACCGCGCCAACGCTGAACCCTGGCCGCACAAGGCCAACTTACCCGCCATACGCGCAATTTTGTCCCGCAGTGTCCCTGCCGGGCGACTGCAGGCTTGCCAGAATTGCCACGGTGTGCTACGTTTTTAAAAAAAATAATACCAAGTTCATCGGCTATGCCGCAGCCCCTTCTGGACGTGCGGCCCGGCGAACACCCAAAGGAAGACGCATGGACAACACCCTGTTGGAGAAAGCCGTGGCCTTTCACGGGCACCTTTGCCCCGGTCTGGTCATTGGCCTGCGCGCCGTGGAAGCTGTGCTGCAAGAGCCTGTTCTGGGCAAAGCGCCTTACGGCACACTGGTCTGCGTGACGGAAAACGACGCCTGCGGCGTAGACGCCATACAGTGCCTGCTGGGCTGCTCCGCAGGCAAAGGCAACCTGATCCTGCGCCCCGTGGCCAAACACGCCTACGCTTTTTTTGACCGCAACAGCGGCACTGCCCTGCGCCTCTGTCTGCAAAAGCAGAAAGACCCGGACCAGAACCGGGAACAATGGCAGCAAGCCCTGCTGACCCTGCCGCTGGAAGCGTTGTTCAGCCTCTCCGTACCCGCCTATGCCGTGCCGGAACCGCCCCGGCTGTTCCCCACCGTGGTCTGCGAGATCTGTGGCGAAGGCGCGGCCGAGCACGCCATCCGACTGGAAAACGGCAAAAAAGTCTGCCTGGACTGCCAGCAGGCCTACGCCCGCCGCTGGTAGCGGCAAAAGCAAAAACCCTACCGCACATGCCGCGCCGCCGGGGTTTGGCTAAGGCGCGTGCGGCCGGCTTCCACGCTTTTTTATGGCACGGTAGCACGTTTTAAAAAATATTCACTTGCAACCGCACACATCGCTCTACGGAGGCGTCATGAAAAAAACGCTCCTGCTCGGCTCCCTGCTGCTCTGCTCTCCGGCGTTCACGGCGCAAGCCGCGGACGACAACCTTATGCAGGACGTCTTTCTTCTGGATCCCGTTACGGTTACCGGCCAACTGGAAGAAGAAAAGTTGGATCGCACCACCGCCATTGTGGTAGAACGAAACCGCAGCAACAACGTGGCAGACTATCTGGTGCGCGATCCGGAAATCTCCTTCAAACGCAAGGCGGCCTTTGGCGACAGCAGCGACATCATTTCCATTCGCGGCATGGAATCCAAACGCATCATGCTCAATCTGGACGGCCGCAACATAGGCTCCACGGGCATGTCCGGCGGCAATTATATCGACTTCGGCACCATTCCGCTGGACAATATCGAACGCATTGAGGTCATCAAAGGCGGCAGCTCCGTAGAATACGGCAACAGCGCCCTGGGCGGCGTCATCAACGCCCGTACCCGCAAACCCACGGAAACCCCCTACCTGAGCGCTTACGCCACCATGGGCGGCTGGAACGACGTCTACGACTTCCACAACGTGCGTGGTTCCTATGCCCAGAAGTTTCGGGCTCTGGGGGTCAGCCTGGGCCTGAGCCACCAGCACGCCGACCCATTTTTGCGCAACAACTATTATAATTCCTTTCACTTCAATCCCAAAGTCTACCTGGATCTGCCCTGGCGGGGCGCACTTGCCCTCGGGTACAGTTACAGCGAAACAGAACGCGGCCTTATCCGCAGCAATCGCGCGGACGGCAACCCCAGCAGCGACGCCGACCCCGACCGCCCCGGCTTCAGCAATACCATCAACGGCGACTACCCCCTGGCCAACGGCGAAAGTTTTGCCGGTGGGTCGCCCACGCCGTCCATGACCGTCATCGGCGACGACGCCCACTGGACCAAGTACCGTCACCTGCTGGACGCCACCTACCGACAGGAATTTCTGGAGACGGGCTTTTTTGAACTCATGGCTTTCAAAAATTATGAAAACCGGCGCGAAAAAAACTATGCGGACGTGGCTGGCCGTATGCTGCTGGACACGGGCAAGATGCCGGCCGCCAAAAAATTTGATCCTTCCCTTACCAGAGACGGCGACCTGGTACTGGACCGCAATGTGGTGGTGGATACCTCCTACGGCTTCAAGGCCAAAACCGGCGGCACGGTCATGGGGCACCAATTGCTGGCGGGTTTTGAATACAAGCTGCTGCAGCCGGGCGACATCACGGTGGAATATGTGGACAAAAACTACAACAAAGCCGGGCCCAACAAATTTACCGGGCAGATGGATTCCCAGTCCGCCGGGCGCGCCGCCCAGGTCTACGGGGCCTTTCTGGCCGACAAGTTCAACCTTACGGACGCCTTGACCGTGGACGTGGGCCTGCGCCTGGACAGCTTTGTCTACAGCCCCGAAGGCCGCAACCGCACCCTCAACCACACGGCCCTTTCGCCCAAGCTCATGCTTACCTACGCCTTTACCGAGAGCCAGTCCGCCTCCCTGGCCCTGTACCAGAACTACCGCACCCCCACCATTCCCGAACTGTACTGGAACTCGCAGGCTTCTTCCAGCGACCCCACGGTCAACGTGCCCTACCTGAAAGGCAAGGACATCAAGCCGGAAACGGCGCGCGGCGCGGACCTGGCCTACAAATACGCCTTTGAAAACAAAGGTTTTGTCAAACTTTCCGGATTTTATTATAATATAGAGGACTATATCGTGCACAAAGCCGTATATGTGGACCGGCCCCAGAGCTACCAGGCCTGGGCCGCCTATAATACGGACGCGGAAATCTACGGGGCCACCCTCAGCGGCAGCTACGCTCTGCGCGACGACCTGCAGGCCCGCGCGGCCGTCACCTGGCAGGACAGCCGCAAGCGCAACGACCCCGCCGACCCGGACGGCGTCATGGACAAGCTGGAATATGTGCCCAACTGGAAGGCCACCCTGGGTGCGGTGTGGAAAATAACGGACGAGCTCACCCTGGATACGGCGCTCACCTATGTGGGGCCACGCCAGTACTACGTCAACACGGCCAAACTGGACAAGGGCACCCTGCACGACTACGCCACCCTGGGCGCGAGCCTGAGCTACCGGCTGGACGAGCACCTCACCCTGGAAGCCTACGCGGATAACATCACCAACACGCAATACGCCGAGTCCTGGGGCTATCCGGCCCTGGGCTTCAACGCGGGGGTAAGCCTCAAATGGGAACTGTAATGGACAAAAAAGACGGCCGCACCTACTGGAACGCCAGGGCCCGCACCTTTCCCCGCTACGAGGAAGGCGACCAGACCTATGAAGCCGGCATGCTCCGCCGGGCCAGAGACCACGGCGTGGTCTTTGCCGACAAGGACGTGCTGGATGTGGGCGCGGGCAGCGGCATGTACACCCTGCGCCTGGCGCAGGAGGCGGCGCAGGTAACAGCCGTGGACATTTCGGACGAAATGCTCCGCCTGCTGCAAGAGGATGCGGCCGCCCACGGCCTCGCCAACATCCGCACCGTGCGCTCAGACTGGGAGAATTTTACCCCTGACCGGCGCTATGAAGTGGTCTTTGCCTCCATGACCCCGGCCCTGGACAGCGAAGCCGGCAAAGAAAAACTGCTGGCCTGCGCTGCCGGTTGGGTAGTCTACATGGGCTTTCTGGACCGCATGGCTTCGGACCTCATGCAGGGCCTCTACGCGCACTATGGCATTACTCCGCGCGTGTTCAACAATGCCCAGATTATGGAGCAGTGGCTTACGACGCGCGGCATCCGCTGCACGGCCCTGCCCGTCAAGGGGCAATGGACGGTTTCCCGCAACCGGGAAGATACCCTGGACGTCTGCGTTACAACCCTGCAGCACTACGGCGTGGATCCGGACCGGAATTGTATCGCCGCCCACATGGCGGCCTTTCGCGACGCTTCCGGCGCGTATGTGGAGCGCACGGACTACACCATCGAGATGCTCCTGTGGCAAAATTCCTGAACGACCTTTGCCGCTGCTGCGCCCTGCTGCTGTGCTGTACGTTCCTGGCGGCAGGGCTGCTGGCCGCCGCAGCCCACGCCGCGCCGGAAGCGCCGGTTCAGACGGCCGCGCCGACGCGCGTCCTCACGGACGCCTTGGGGCGCACGGTTCACCTGCCCCCGGCCAACCACATCCGCCGTCTGGTGGCCCTGGGCAGCAGCATGGCCTTCATCACCTACCTGAACGCCCAGGGCCTGGTGGTGGGCGTGGAAGACTTTGATAAAAGCGACGACCTGGCCAAACCCTATGTGCTCCGCAACCGGGAGCGCTTCCGCGACCTGCCCGTGATAGGCAAGGCCGGGGCCGTGCGCCTGCCCGACTACGAACGCATTGTGGCTCTCAGGCCCGACGTGGTCTTTATCGTTTCCACCGACCCCGGCGAACCGGACCTTATCCAGCGCAAACTACGGCGGCCTGTGGTGGCCGTAAGCCAGGGGCAGCCGCGTTTTGATCAGAAAATCTTCCTCCAGTCTATCCGCCTTACGGGGCAGGTGCTGGGCCGGGAGGACCGGGCCGCCCAACTCATCCAGGGCATCCACCATCTGGCCGAGCGCCTTGCCTACCGCCCCAGCCCGCAGGAGCGGCGCAAAGCCTATGTGGGCGGCCTTTCCTACAAGGGCAATCAGGATCTGCGCAGCACTGCGGGCCGCTTTCTGCCCCTGGAACTGGCCGGGCTGGATAACGTGGCGGACAGCGCGGGCCGGGCCGGGCATTTTTTTGCGAACAAGGAATTTCTGCTGGCCGCCAACCCGCCTTTGATCTTCATCGACGCCAACGGCCTGCCCCTCATCCGCGAGGGCCTGCGCACGGATCCGGGCTACTACCGCCGGCTCAAGGCTCTGAACCAGAGCCGCGTATGGCTGGTGCTGCCCCACACGGCCTACTTCAACAATCCTGAAATTCTCTACATCAACGCCTTTTTCATGGCCAAGGCCGCCTACCCGGAACACTACGCCACGATGAATCCGGAAGCCGAGGCCGACGCCATCTTCACGCTCTTCAACGGCGCGCCGCAGTACAAGGATTTTGTACGGTTGTGCGGACGCCCCGGCAGACTGCAACTCACGGAGGCTGGGCTTGAGTCCGCTCCTTAAGCCTGCCTGCGGCCCGCATTCCCCGGCGACGCAGACGCGCCCGCACCAGGCGGACGCGCCCCCTGCGTGTGGCCTCCGGCCCACGGCCCGGGCCGTTTTTCTGGTCTTGCTGGCCCTGGCCGCCATGGTCCTGACCGCTACGGGCATGAAGTCCGGCGCCACGGACTGCGGCTGGCGCGATCTGGCCGCCGCCCTGTGGGATTCCACCGGCGACGCGGACCTGCGCTATTTTGTTCTCTATCTGCGCCTGCCCCGCGTGGCCGCTGCCCTGACCGTAGGCGCGTCCCTGGCTGTCACCGGCGTTGTCCTGCAAAACGTGCTCAACAACCCCCTGGCCTCTTCCTTCACCCTGGGACTCTCTCAGGGCGCGGCCTTTGGGGCCAGTTTTGTCATGATTGCCCTGGCCACGGCCGGTGGGCTGGCGGGCCTGAGTCTGGTGGCGTTGGGAGCCCTGGCCGGCGCGTTGGCCGCCGGGCTCTGCGTGCTGGCCTGCAGCATGGTTCCCGGCATGACGGCCCAAGGGCTGATCCTGGCGGGCGTGGCCCTTTCCTCTTTTTTCGGCGCGGCCACCATGTCCCTGCAGTATTTTGCCTCGGATAGTCAGGTGGCGGCCACCGTGTTCTGGACCTTCGGCGACCTGAGCAAGGGCGGTTGGCGCGAGGCCGCCGTGGTAGCCGTAACCTTTGCGGGCGGCCTGGCCTTTGCCCTCGGCCGCAGCCTGGACTTTGACGTGCTGCGCTGGGGCGACGCCCAGGCAACGGCCTTGGGCGTAAACGTGCGACGGCTGCGCTTTGCTGCGCTGTTCACGGCGGCGCTTATGGCCGCCGTGGCCACTGCCTTTTACGGGGTAATCGGTTTTGTGGGCCTGGTGGCCCCGCACGCCGTACGGCTCCTCTTTCCCCACGCGGGGCACGCGTATCTGCTCTGCGCCGCGGCCCTGCTGGGCGGGGTCTTTCTGCTGGCCGCCGATCTTGTGGCCCAAAGTCTGCTCTACCCCGTACTGCTGCCCATTGGCATTATCTGCGCCTTTACGGGGACGCCGGTCTTTCTCTTCCTGCTGTTCCGGGGGGCGGCGCGCCATGCTGGACGTGTGTAATCTGAACGTAACAGGCCGCCACGGCCGCGTGCTGCTGCACGACGTGAGCTTCAGCCTGCCCCCCGGCATGCTGCTGGCCGTGGTGGGCCCCAACGGCGCGGGCAAAAGCACCCTCGGCAAAACCCTGGCCGGGCTCATCCGCCCCCACAGCGGGCGCATCCTCCTTGACAACCGCCCGCTCAACAGCCTGGACCGCAAAGCCCGCGCCCGGCAAGTGGCCTGGCTACCCCAGAGCGTCACCCCGGTGCCCTGCAGCGTTTTTGACGCCGTCCTCCTGGGGCGGCGCCCCCACATGGCCTGGCTGCCCTCGGCCCAGGACCGCCGCTGCACCGCCGCCATGCTGCAGGAACTGCGCCTGGACCACCTCAGTGCGTCCTGCGTCACCGGCCTGAGCGGCGGCGAACTGCAAAAAACGCTCATTGCCCGCGCCCTGGTGCAAGAAGCGCCCGTGCTGGTCCTGGACGAACCCGTCAACCACCTGGACATCCGCAATCAGGTGGAAATCCTCCAGACCGTGCGCACGCTGACCCGCACCCGCCAGATGCGCAGTCTGGTAGTGCTGCACAACCTGAGCTTCGCCTTGCGTTACGCCGACGCCGTACTCTTGCTGCACCAGGGGCAAAGCCTCTTTCTTGGACCGCCGACAGACCTGCAGGCCCAGACCCTCAGCATCGCCTACGGCATCGCCGTGCGCCTCCAGGATGTGGACGGCATCCGTTACGCGCTGGTGTAACGCTGTTTTTTGGGTGCATACAGCGCGTCTTCCAGACCCTGGACGTCGTAAAAACGACACCAGAGGATATACAAAAAAATCAGAGGGTCTGCACAACACCAATCCCGGCAGAAGCAGGCCACTGCGCCGCTGGGACATACCCGCGCATGGCAAGCGGAAGCCCCTCCTTGCACAAAAAAAAATTTCCCCTGTGCAGGGTACGCCCGGCGCGGTGCTGTGAGAGAAAAAAGTTTTTTGATGCGGGATGGGGGCGTGGGGGCTGTTCCTCAAAAAGCGCTGCCGCCGAATACAGAATCCCACAGGGAGGTTTTGGGAGGCACGGCGTCGGGATCCACCCAGGCCAGCACCTGGCGGCCCATATCCCAGGCCAGGGAGCGGGCGATGAAGCCCGCGGGGTCGCCAGGGTTGCGTTCTTTGATGGAGAAGAGATAAAAATCGTGTACTTGCCTGGCTTCCATGAGGCCGCCCTGGGCCATGGACCAGAGCAGGGTGCCGGTGCGGGCGTCGTAGATTTCCAGAGCCAGAGAAAGGGAGCTGGTGCCGCCGGAGCCGCCGTCCATGTAGTGGTTGATGTAGCCGCCCACGACCATTTCCGCCCCGCGTCGGCGGGCCAGGGCCATGGCGCGACTGGGTTCGTAAGGGCCGGCATCGGCAGCGTATTCCAGGGTCTGGAAGGCGTTGAGCGAAAGCCAGACTTGCCATATCTGACGAGAAAACATGGTGCTGAAGCTCACGGGGTCTGCGATCTGCTGCACCATACGCAGGGGCACGAACAGCGCTCGGGGTCGACGGTTGAGACTTTCACGTGGGGCCACATAGACTGCGGGCGGCTGACGGCGCACAAAGTTGTTGACCTGCACCTGGAAGGGCGTGCTGAAGTCGCCGGAGACCTTGAGTGTCCTGCGGCTGTCGTCCGGCGCGCTGCTGCAGCCCAGGACCGGAAGGACAAACAAAAGCGCCGCCAGCAGCAGCGGCCAGGGGCACACGCCTTTCCGCAGCGGGGGGTGGGGGGAGAGTGCGGCGGCCGGATTGGGGGCATTGCGGCAAATTGGGCACCGAGCGTTCATTGGCGTTTCTCCGTCATAAGCCGCGCCTGGCCCAGGGTGGCGAGCAAGTTGGCCCTGGTCGCATTCAGGCGCATGTGCAGATCCAGCCGCCGTTGCGGCGGCAAGCGCCGGAAGGGTCTGCCTGCAGCCGCGCGGGCCACGCGGCGCAGTTCAGCCGCCACGCGGGCCAGACAGTGCAGTTCCGCTTCCGAAAACAACGCGCCCCGTCCGGCCTCCTCGGCCCAGGCGGCCAATTCAAGAGCCTGGGCGGCAATGGCGGCCGGACTGATGGCCGCGCCATATTTTCGACGGATGCAAAATGCGCGCCACCAGCTGACAAACCACTGCCGCACACGGCCCATAACGTGCTCAGAATTGCGTGGCCTGCGCCATCTGCAGCAAAAGCGGGGCCAGCAAGAGCAAAATGGGCGCGAGGCCCATGAGGGTTTGCGGCCAGTTCAGACGCAGGGCCGCGCGGCAACCCACCAGAATGCAGGCAAAGCTCCAGATAAAGCCCACCACCGAGCCCAGTAGGGGCACCACGCAAAGCAGACCCGGCGCGGCGGCGTAGGCCATCACCTGAAAGACCAGAGAAAACTCCTGTCGCTTGCCTGTGACAAAACCGTAGGTAAACTGAATGAGCGCGCTGAGAATGTAGATTTGCGCCACAGACACGGCCAGTTTGAGCAGCACAGTCATGGGCAGACTCATCTGCGGCGAAAGCAGGAGAAGCATTTTTTCCAGCTGGGGATCAGAAGCGGCGCTGGGGGCCATAAGCGAGAGAAAGACCCCGGACCAGACCCGCTCTACAGTCACCTCTACGGCGCTGATGATCAGATAAAACACCAGGGCCCGCGTCTGAGCCTCGCCGGGACGAAGACTGCCGAAAAACCGCTGGCTGCCGAACATGACCCGCATGCAGGTATGGTAGAAGGCGGCCGGCCAGCCGTCCGGCTCCGGGGCGTCAATCCAGGGGTTGTCCGCACCCGCGTCCTGCCCGAAACCCGATTCCGCAGTGCGGTTCCCGGCCCGGTCGGCAACGCCTTCTCTCTCGCGGCCGGCAGTGCGGTGCGCGCTCCGGGCCTCGCCTGCCTCTTGGCGGCGCGGGGTTTCGTCCTTCGTCGCATTGCCGGTGAGGCTGTGCTCCGGGCTGTCTGCGGGGGCGGCAGCGGCGTCCTGTGGATGCGGTTCTGATGGAGCAAGGCGGCCCGGCACAATGGCGCCGGGGGGCAGGGGGTCGTCCCCGCCGCCCGCGTCGGCGTGCGGCGCCGTTGGCGGAGTCTGGGATTCTTCCGCCGCTGGGGAAAGCACCTCCAGCACGCCCGCGTCGGGCGCAAATCGGAACCGACAGGCGCACTGCGGGCAGGTGGCAATAACCGGACGGTGCGGCAGGCGGTCGTCGGGCAGGGAGCGGCTGAAGCCGCAACGCGGACAGGTTATGTTCACAAAATTCTCCTCAAAAAGCCGCCGGAGGCTCTCGCCACAGGGCGGGCCATCCGGCAGAAAGTTTCAGGCCATAGTAGCCGCAGCCCCCGGCGCTGGCAAGAGCCCGACGGCTTGACAAGCCGCCGGGCGGCCCGTACGGTATTGCTCCACAAGGGGAGTAACTGGGTTCCTGTAACCCGGACGGCATCAACAGCATGGCCCCCCCGGCCTGGTGCCGTCGTCGGTTTGGAGCATTCAGCCCGTGCAATGCTCCGGCATCCGCGCAAGCGGAAGCCCGCCATAAAGGCGCAGGCGCAAACCTGTTTGCGTGTCCTGCCGTGCCCATGGCGTTTTGCGGATAGTTGCGGCCACAGCGCCGCAAGGGCCGCAACCCTGACCGATGAGTGAGACCTTGGCAGCAATGCCAAGGTCTTTTTTTTATTTTTACCCGGAGAACACCATGACCATCCGTTCCTTGCGGCCTTACATCATCGCCGTGCTGCTGACCTTGCCCGGCGTGGGACTGCGTTTCATCGACCACACGGGCATGTCGCCCATTGTGGTGGCCCTGCTTTCCGGCATAGCCATTCTGGGGGCATCCTTCCTGCTCACCTGGGCCTGCGAAGTAGCCCAGATGGATATTCCGCAGGCCGTGGCCGTGGCCGTGGTGGCCTTTATTGCCGTGCTGCCGGAATACGCCGTGGACATGTACTTTACCTGGATGGCCGGGCAGCACCCCGAAAGCGCTTATTCCCACTACGCCATTGCCAATATGACCGGGGCCAACCGGCTGCTCATCGGCGTGGGCTGGTCGGCCATAGTGCTGCTCTTTGCCGGGCGCTTCCATAAAGGTGTGCACCTGCCCGACGACAAACGTACGGATGTGCTTTTTCTGGGCCTGGCCACCCTTTACGCTTTGTGCATTCCCCTTAAAGGTTCTCTGACCTGGGTGGACGGCCTTGTGCTGCTGGGCATCTATATCTGGTATATCTGCATCGTGGCCCGCCGCCCTGTGGAGGAGGAAGAGCCCGAAGGCCCGGCCGCAGTTTTGGCCCGTTTTGCCAAAAGAGTGCGCCTGCGCAGCGTCATCGCCATCTTCATTTTTGCGGCCCTGGTCATTTTGTGCAATGCTGAACCCTTCAGTGAAAATCTGGTGGCCAGCGGCAAACTGCTGGGCGTCAACGAATTTCTGCTGGTGCAGTGGCTCGCGCCCATCGCCTCGGAATCGCCGGAATTCATCATTGCCCTGATGTTCGCCTCGCGCGGCAACGCCGCCCTGGCCCTGGGCAGCCTGCTTTCGTCCAAACTCAATCAGTGGACCCTGCTGGTGGGCATGATCCCCGGCGTCTACGCCCTGTCTTCGGGCGGGCTTACTCCGCCCATCAACCTTGACACGCATCAGTTTCAAGAAATACTCTTGACAGCAGGGCAGTCCCTGTTTGCCGTGGCTCTGCTGGTGGATTTGCGGCTGCACGTGCGTGAGGCCTTCTGGCTGCTGGTTTTGTTTCTGGCGCAGCTGCTTTCGCCCCTGTACGACGCGCAGCTGGAAGCGCTGCTGGGTCTGCCCCACGATCCTCTGCGTCTGCACTTTTTTTATGCCAAGGTCTATATTGTCCTGGCCGTAGTGCTGCTGCTCAGAAACTGGCGCAAGGTGCGGGATCTGCGCTTGGGCTTTAAAGTTTAATGTGATAGCATATAACCTCGCGGCCCTCGGGTGGCGCGTCGCCAACCCGACCGCCGCCCCTGAAGCGCCGCCGGGATCAAGGTACTCTTCATGCCCCGTTTGCTGCTTTTGCTCCTGTGCGTCCTGTTGCTGGGCGAACGCGCCCAGGAAGCCGCGGCCTTGACCGACGTCGCCGCCAGGGAACCGGACCGGACAGTCCCGCCCGTCGGCGGCCTGCCGCCCTCTGTAGCACTGCTCGACGCCGGGGCAGGCGCTGATATTACTGCGCCGCCCGCCGAGGAAGAAACCCCGCAAGCCAGCGAGGCCGAGCGCAGCGCCGCCGCTGCGGCTATTTCCGGTTCGCGCCGGCCGGGCATCATTGAGCACTCTCTGGTTCGCGGCGCCACGGACGCGCCCGGCCTGCAGATCCACATCAATTATCCCTCGGTAGGCAGCAAGGAAATTGATGCGGACATCCGCCAGTGGGTCACCGGCCTGGCCGACGCCTTTGCCGCCAATGCCACGGCCTTCACCCTGCCCGGCGTGGAGGATCCCCTCCCCAGCGAGCTCTGGGGATCTTACGCCATTGCTGCCCCCTCGCCTGCGGGCCTGAGTCTGACCTTTGAAATCTGGACGTATACGGGCGGCGCGCACGGCAATCTGGATGTGCTCACCCTCAACTACAGCCTGCTCACGGGGCAGCGCCTGGGCCTGGTGGATTTGTTTGAAGATCCGGACGCGGCCTTGCAGATTATGTCTGCCTGGGCCTACAAAAAGCTCTCACAGCGTTTGGGCGGCATGCGGCAGGAGCAAACCCTGCGCACGGGCCTCACCCCCGTGCCGGAAAATTTCGCCAGCCTTACCCTGGTGCCCGAAGGCGTGCGCATGAACTTCCAGCCCTATCAGGTGGCTCCTTGGGCCGCCGGGGCGCAAAAGGTCACCATCCCTCTGGAAGAACTCCAGCCCGCGCGGCCCTTGCTGCGTCTTTGGGGCCGCTAGGCCGTGTGCGCCGCGCCTATCAATTCCGAACTGCAGCCGCCCGCCCCGAAGGCCGCTGGGACAACAGCAGCCCCACCTTCCGGCCCGCCCGCCCGCCAACGCGCGCCGGGACGTTCGCGCTGGTTTTTTGACCCCAAGGACCACAAGCTCATCAAGCTGGTCAACAGCTTTGTGGCGGCCAGGGCTCACGCCCGCGCCCTGCCGCAGCCCGAACCGGGCCTGCACCCCCACGGCATTATTGAAATGACCTCCGACCACGGCTTGCGCATGGCCAGAGCCGCTATTGTCCTGCTGGAAAGCCTGGAGGCCGGCGGGCCCAGCGAACGCCTTACCGCCCTGCGCCGTCTGCACGACGAGGTGCTTTACTCCGCCCAGTCGCCCTTGCAGAACAATACCGCGCGGGTGCTGGTGCAGATCATGAAAGACCTGGTGCGCGCCAGCCCGGACCCCGCCCGCCAGTTGCCCCTGGCCCACGATTTTCACCGCGCCGTGGAGGGCTCCCCGCGCATCGTGCGTGCCTTGCTGCGGCGCTACCATTTGCTGGAAATGCCCGAAGCCTGGAACCAGCACGCTTTTGACCACCATGTGCACGACGCCAACACCAAGGGCCGCAAAAGCCCTACGCACCTGGTTATGGACGCCTGGATCAAGGGCATCCGTTTTCTTACCGTGGTCTATTACAACACGGTGGACCCGGAGGCCGCTCGCGAACTGTTGCGGGCCGCGCGCATCATGGGCATCACGGTGCGCATCGGCATCGAATTCAGGGCCGCCTTCAAGGACAAGCTCATCGAATTCACCTGGTCGCCGCTCAATACGGAAACCTCCAAAACCTTTACGGAACTGATCCGGCGCAAAGACGTAGCCGCCGTGCTGACGGCCCACGCCCCGGTCAACGCCTGGATGCGCAGCCACGTGCTGTTGCTGCTGCGCGCCTGGAATCAGCGCCATGCCCCGGCCCTGGCCGCCCGCTGGGGGCTGGAAACGCCGCCGCCCCTGGACGAAGCCGCCTTTCTGGCCTATGTGGGGCAGCGCCAGCCCTCTTCTCTGCACCTGGCCGAATACATCTATCAGGAGTGGCGCCCCCTGCTGCAGGCAAAGCGCGCGGCAACCGCCGCCGCCCTGGCCGCGGCCACAGACCCCCACCAGCGGCAGCAACTGCAGGACCGCCTGGACCAGCTGGACAATCTGGTGCCCGACGGCCTGCGCGAAGACTGGCTCGGCCCGGAAACCAACCCTGGTATTGTCTTTCCCCTTCGGCCCCATCCGACCCTGCCGACCATCCTGCGCCAGACGCCCGAAGAACTGTTGGAAAGCCTCGTCCCCCTGCATCCCTGCCAGATGATTCTTAACCTCGCCGATCTGACGGCCCAGGACGTGCTGGAGCTGCTTTGGCGCTGTCAGGGGCGCATCACCCACCTGGAGCTCTTCAATCTGCGGGAATGGAACGAAGGCCAGCTGCGCCACGTGACGGCCATCAACACCCTGCAACGAGCCATCAACGAAGGTAGCACGCCCAGGCTCAAACACGTCATCCGCCGGATCGTTCATGACGAACCGGCCCAGTCCCCCCGGCAGGCCCTGTTCCAAACCATTCTTGGGCAACTGCCCCAACTGCGGGAGTGGTACGCCCTCGCTCCCCTGGGTTCGCGCATCGGCACGGATTCCACCAGCAGTTCCCACCATACGCACGGCATGGGGCTGGTCTTTGTGGAAACCCTTCCCCCCAAGGCCCGCGCCGTGCTGCAGCGGGAGCGCAATACCCAGCGCCTGACCTTGCCCGTGCACACGGACATCTACCGCTTTGTGCAACACCATGAGCCACCCCAGCCGCAACCCTGGTGGCAAAAGGCGCTGCGGCGGCTGCCGGGCTTGGGCAATCTGGGCTGCCAGAGCGTGCGGGGCTGGGGGCTGGAAAAAACAACCACCAGCGTGGGCCGCGACGGCAACCTGGTGACCCTGGGCGGCGTGGACAACCGGGGCATCAGCCGCGACGCCGCCGACGGCAACCTGTCGCAGGAAGAAGCCTGGACCCTGCCCCGCGCTTTGGCCTGCTGCAACAGCACGCTGGCCAATTTTTTGAAAATTCTGGCGGGCTTTCTGGCTGCGCAATGGGCCTTCTGGTATGTGGACGGCTGGTGGGTACTGACCTGGTTCGGCGCGCTGACTTGGTTTGCCATTACGGCCGTACGCAATGTGGCGCAGTCCGTGGTGGGCGGCGGGGCCTTTACCCGTTCGCTGCTCCTGCCATGGAAACGCTTTGTAAGCTGGGGCCGCATGGCCGATTCTCTGCTCTACACCGGCCTTTCCGTGCCCCTGTTGGAGGTGGGGGTGCGGCTCTGGCTCTTGCAGGATCTTCTGGGCGTCACTGTGGCCACCAATCCTCTGGTCGTGTACACGGTCATCGCCTTGGTCAACAGCGCCTATATCTCCGGTCACAATCTTTTTCGCGGGCTGCCGCGCGAGGCCGTCATCGGCAACCTCTTTCGCAGCGCCCTGTCCATCCCCCTGTCCGTGCTGCTGGGGCAGGGACTTTTGGGCGTCTTCACACTCCTCGCGCTGCCCAACCCACTGGCACTACTGCAAAACTGCGCGGCTATTGTGGCCAAATGCGCTTCCGACATGGTGGCGGCCGTCATTGAAGGTTTTGCCGACCGCAACGTCTACCTGCGCCTGCGCCAATGCGATTACGACAGCAAACTGCGCCAGATATACGCCAACCTCACCAGGCAGGAACTGCTTTTCCCCCACCGTGACCTGGAACAGATGCTGGAACATCCCGAAAGCTACTGGCAACAGCTTTTCGCCAAAGACCCGGCCGTGGCACGCGAAGCCGTGGCCCACCTGCTGGACATGCTCTACATGTGGTACTATCAGCCACGCGCACGTCAGGTCTTCTGGCGCAAAATGCGCGCCGCGCCGCCCGAAGAACGGGGCATAGTGCTGGGCCTGCACGCCCTGCTTGGCCTGGAGCGCCAGGTGAGCACCCTTATCCTCAACGGTCTGCTGGAGCACGATTTTGCCCGCGCCCTGGCCTTTTACCTGCAGAACAACCGCAGCTACCTGCGCGATTTGCGCGCCGACGCCGCACAAAAATGCAACTGCCCCGACGCTTGCCATTTTTAATAATAATTCCCATGTCATATACAACATATTAATTTAATTTACCAAGCCTGTTTTTTCAAAAAAAATCTTAAAAAAATTGTTTCCTCCCCCCTTCTCAAGCCGTTTGCATGTCTTATCTGTATGCCGGTGCGGGGCCGTACCACGGCGCTCTTTCGCCACGGCCCATTACGCGCAATCAATATTTCCGGCCCGGCCGCTTCAGAGCGGTCTTCGCCGTGTCCCCACAAGGGACAAGAAAAACAATATTTCCGGGAGGATTTGACGTCATGAAGCTGAAACCCCTCAACGACCGAGTGCTGGTCAAGCGCCTTGAGTCCGAAGAAAAGACCGCCGGCGGCCTGTACATTCCTGATACGGCCAAAGAAAAGCCCTCCAAGGGCGAGGTTGTGGCTGCGGGCCCGGGCAAGGTTGGGGAAAAGGGCGAGCGCGTGGCTCTGGCCGTGAAGCCCGGCGATATGGTGCTGTTCAACAAATACGCCGGCACGGAAGTGAAGCTGGACGGCGTTGACCACCTGGTCATGCGCGAAGAAGACATCCTGGCCGTTATTGAGTAGCTCTCCCCTCAGCGTTTTTCATTTTCAGGAGGAAATATCCCCATGTCTGCTAAAGAAATTCTTTTTGACGTTAAAGCCCGTGAAAAGCTCGCCCGCGGCGTGGACAAACTTGCCGACGCCGTTAAGGTGACTCTGGGCCCCAAAGGCCGCAACGTGGCCATTGAGAAATCCTTCGGCGCGCCCGTCATCACCAAGGACGGCGTGACGGTAGCCAAAGAAATCGAGCTGAGCGACAAGTTTGAAAACATGGGCGCGCAGCTGGTCAAGGAAGTGGCTTCCAAGACCTCCGACGCCGCCGGCGATGGCACCACCACCGCCACCATTCTGGCCCAGGCCATCTATCATGAAGGCATTAAGCTGGTGGCTGCCGGCCGCAACCCCATGGCCGTGAAGCGCGGCATCGACAAGGGCGTTGAAGCCCTGATCGCCGAACTCGCCAACCTGGCCAAGCCCACCCGCGACCAGAAAGAAATCGCCCAGATCGGCACCATTTCCGCCAACTCTGACGCCACCATCGGCAACATCATTGCCGAGGCCATGGCCAAGGTGGGCAAGGAAGGCGTCATCACCGTTGAAGAAGCCAAGGGCCTGGAAACCACCATGGACGTGGTGGAAGGCATGCGCTTTGACCGCGGCTACCTCTCTCCCTATTTCGTGACCAACGCCGAAAAGATGGTCTGCGAGATGGACAACCCCTACATCCTGTGCACGGAAAAGAAAATCTCCAGCATGAAAGACATGCTGCCCGTGCTGGAACAGGTTGCCAAAGTTAATCGTCCGCTCATGATCATCGCCGAGGACGTGGAAGGCGAAGCCCTGGCCACCCTGGTGGTCAACAAGCTGCGCGGCGCCCTGCAGGTGGTGGCTGTTAAGGCCCCCGGCTTCGGCGACCGCCGTAAGGCCATGCTGCAGGATATCGCCATCCTTACCGGCGGCGAAGTGGCCTCCGAAGAAACCGGCTCCAAGCTGGAGAACATGACCCTGGCCCAGCTGGGCACCGCCAAACGCATTGTGGTGGACAAAGAAAACACCACCATTGTGGACGGCGCCGGCAAGAGCGAAGACATCAAGGCCCGCGTGAAGCAGATCCGCGCCCAGGTTGAAGAAAGCACCTCCGACTACGACCGCGAGAAGCTGCAGGAACGTCTGGCCAAGCTCGTGGGCGGCGTGGCCGTCGTCCATGTGGGCGCCGCTACCGAAGTGGAGATGAAAGAAAAGAAAGACCGCGTGGAAGACGCCCTTAACGCCACCCGCGCTGCGGTGGAGGAAGGCATCGTCCCCGGCGGCGGCACGGCCCTCATCCGCGTGAGCAAGGTGCTTGGCGACATCAAGCCCGCCGACGACGACGAACTGGCCGGCGTGAACATTGTACGCCGCGCCATTGAAGAGCCCCTGCGCCAGATCGCCCACAATGCGGGCTTTGAAGGCTCCATCGTGGTGGAAAAAGTGCGTCAGGGCAAGGACGGCTTCGGCTTTAACGCCGCCACCGGCGAATACGAAGACCTCATCAAGGCCGGCGTCATCGACCCCAAAAAGGTTACCCGTACGGCCCTGCAGAACGCCGCTTCCGTGGCCTCCCTGCTGCTGACCACCGAGTGCGCCATTGCCGAAAAGCCCGAACCCAAGAAGGACGCCCCCATGCCCGGCGGCATGGGCGGCATGGGCGGTATGGACGGCATGTACTAGGCCTCCTCTTCCCTTTGCCCCTCTCCGGCGGGGTCTCTGCGCAAGCGGAGGCCCCGCTTTTTGTACGGATTCCCCCGCCCAGACGGGGATTTTTTTGCGCCGCAGGCCTGCCCCCCACCCGTACGCTTTCCATTTCACAGTTGAAAAAGACGACAAACTTTGGCATAGTTAAAAAGAACAGGAATTGCTATCATTGTCTTATCATCCACTGCAAAGGCATATGCCCAAGGAGGCTTCATGTCCGCCGTACGCACCATCAGCGCCAAGGACCTGCACGCCCTGGATCTACAGCAGATGCTCATCGTGGACGTGCGCACCCCTATGGAGTTCGCCGAAAAACGTCTGGCCCGGCCCACAGCCTTTGCTCCGGTAGCGGAGTTGAACCCACAGGACCTGGCCCTGCGCAGCGGCGTCCTCCAGGATACCCCCATCCTCACCCTTTGCGCCAGCGGTCGGCGCGCCCAGACCGCAGCCGCCAAATTTATGGAGGCCGGCTTTACAGACGTGCGCGTCATTGAAGGCGGCCTGGCGGCTTGCCAGGAAGCGGGCCTGCCCACCACCGGCCAAGGTCAGCCCAAAACAGCCGAAACCTCCCCGGCTCTGGACCGTCAGGTGCGCCTGGCGGCCGGCGCGCTCTCTCTGCTCTTCATCCTGTTGGGCATCTTTGTCCACGGCGTCTTTTTCTTGGGCGCGTTGTTTGTGGGCGCGGGGCAGGTCTTCTCCGGTCTGACCAACTGGTGCGGCCTGGCCATGCTGCTCATGCGCGCCCCCTGGAACAAAAAAACCGCCTGCGCATCGGGCTCTTGCGCCATCGGCGGCGGCAAAAGCCCCGGCGCCAGCTGCCAGTAACCGTTCCCCCCCAGGCCAAAGGAGTTTACCATGTCCGCGCCTCTCGTTCGTGGTTTTTTTGATCCCATTACCGCCACCTGGACCTATGTGGTCTGGTCCGCTGAAGATTCTCAGCACCGCTGCGCCGTCATCGACAGCGTGCTGGACTACGACCTGCCCTCCTGCCGCACGGCCACCACTTCCGCCGATGCGGTCATCGCCTTTGTGCGCGCCCAGGGCCTGACCGTGGAATGGATTCTCGAAACCCACATCCACGCCGACCACCTTACCGCCGCCAGCTACATCAAAGCGCAACTGGGAGGAAAAATCGCCATCAGCCGCCACATCCTGGACATCATCGCCACCTGGGTGCCCATTTTCCAGACCATGGACGACACCCCGGCCGACGGTTCCCAGTTTGACCACCTCTTCGCCAATGACGAAGAATTCAGCCTGGCCGGCATGCCCGCCAGGATCATCCACACCCCTGGGCACACCCCGGCAGACACCACCTACATTGTGGGCGACGCTGCCTTTGTGGGCGACACCATTTTTCTCCCCGATGTGGGTTCCGGCCGCTGCGACTTTCCCGGCGGCAGCGCCGAGGATTCCTACGAATCCTCCCGCAAGCTCTTTGCTCTGCCGGACAACTGCCGCATCTATGTGGGCCACGACTACCCGCCCGACGGCGCGCGCGGCCCCCAGTGCATGGCCACTGTGGCCGAACAGAAAGCCCACAACGTGCGCCTGCACATGGGCATAGACAAAACCGCCTTTGTCTCCCGCCGCCGGGCCGACGATACCGGCAAGGCTGTACCGCCGCTTATTTTGCCGTCTATCCAGGCCAATATGCGCACAGGCCAGTTCGGCGCGGCCGTCAACGGCATCCAGTACGTCAAACTACCCGTGAACAAAGTGTAGAGAAAAACTTTTCGCCAGACCCGCTCCCAGCTGTTTTGCAGCGCTCGTAGCCAGAGCAGAATGGATAAAAGTTACGCGACCCCGTTTCCCGTGCCAAG
>ENA-UEYG01000449-UEYG01000449.1-human-gut-metagenome-genome-assembly--contig:-NODE-449-length-31892-cov-4.269024_pt1 | contig 31892 bp, 22 predicted proteins | sample MGYA00242933_ERZ507934 | MGnify/ENA primary metagenome ERZ507934 (study PRJEB26167, sample SAMN06115527) | human gut metagenome | host: Homo sapiens | place: China:Zejiang | collected 2015-11-10... | reverse complement strand
CGCCCTCGCTATGATCTGGTTGTTGCAGACGATAACAGCTCCTACGGGAACCTCACCCTCGGACGCTGCCGCACGAGGAAGATTTTTGCGGAAAGGGTCTTGTTAAAGAAGTTGATCAGCGGGCCCATACAAAAGGCCGTAATGACGGTGCCGATGCCGATATTTTGAATACTGGCAAAGTCGCCGTGGGCAATGGCGGTAAAGCCGCCGCTGACCAGCAGTCCGATGGACACCACGGTCACATCCGTCAGCACCCGCACCCATTTGTACGGCAACTTGGTGAAGCGGCTGAGCATAAAGCCCAGGGCGTCATAAGGACCGACGCCGATGTTGGCCGTGAAGAACAGGCTACAGGCAAAGCAGAGAACGAGGATACTGGCAAGGAGAAGGGGGATTCTAATTGACAGAGTGTCGTTCTGCTTTACCATCGGCATCAGCAGGCTGCTGAATAACTCACAGCTGTAACCGACGCCGGCCATGTTGAACACGGTGCCTACACCGACCAGTCCCCGGTGCGCAACGATAACTACATACAGCAGGATCACTGCGTTGATGATCAGCTGGTAGGTACCAAAGCTGACCCCCAAAACGGCGGCCACGCTCATATTCATAGAGGTGAACGGGTCTACGCCGAAACCGGAAACATTGAAAAGAGCCGTACCAAACCCCATAATCACAATGCTCAGAAAAGACAGTACGGTGCGCTTCACCATGTGGTGCTGTGCAAACATATCCAGGATATAACCGCGTGCGTTGTTTCTGAGTTTCTTCATTGCTTTTACCTCGGGTCCGTTTTTCTCTTTTCGTGACACATTATAGACCCGATTTTCAAAAATGCAAGGCTTTTTTTGCCATTTCTGCGTATTGGCTACTATGCACTAAAAACGCACTTACTTTTTGTGCAAACTGCACAATACCATTTACTCCATTTGCCGCCCCAAAAAGGCGGCGCCTACCTGGATCAGCCGGATTTGTGCTTCGTCCGGCAGGTTGCCGTCCTCCCCTTGCAGCAGCAGTACTGTGCCGGACACATCGCCGCCGTACACAATGGGATAGGCTACCTCTGCGGGGCGGTCGTAGCCCTCAATGGCTTGCAGGCATTCGCCGGGTGCCTTGGCGATCCGGGGGGTGCGGGCGTCCATCACATCCTCCAGTGCCTTGGTCACCCGGCGCTCCATCACTTCTCGCTTGCTGACTCCGGCAGCGGCCACCACATGGTCGTTGTCCGTGATCACCACCGGTGAGCAGCCGTTTTTGTGGAGCACATCGGCGTATTGCCCGGCAAATTGGGACAGTTCGCCGATGGGCGAGTATTTTTTAAAGATCACCTCGCCGTCGGCGTTGGTAAAGATCTCCAGTGGGTCGCCCTCCTTGATGCGGAACGAGCGGCGGATCTCCTTGGGAATCACAATGCGCCCCAAGTCGTCAATGCGGCGTACAATACCGGTAGCTTTCATAGAGCATATCTCCTTAAATGTTAATATATCCCTATTATTTTGCACCTGTTTTGCCCGGCGATACGAAAATTTTATACGCCTGTTTTTCCAATTTACGGCAAAAAAATCCCCGGCTGTACAGCCGGGGGTAAAATCGTATGCTTTTTACGCTTTCTCACCGATGAAGCGCAGGATCAGGTCTGCCACGCGGCGGCTGGAGCGGCCGTCCAGGTGGTCAAAGAACTTGGTCTTAAAGGGCGGTACTTTCTCGCTCTCAAAGTCGCCGGTGGTGATGGCCTCTGTTAATTCCCGCTGAGAAAAGACGATTTTGCCGGGCACAAAGCTTTCAAAATCATAATAGAAATCCCGCTTGCTGATGTAGTCAAACAGATCGAAGGCATAAAACAGCATGGGAATATCCAGCAGCGACGCCTCAAACACCACGCTGGAGTAGTCGGTGATGAGCAGATCGGTGACGAACAGCAGGTCGTTGAGCTCGTCCTCGTCGGACAGATCCAGCACCCGATCCTTGTAGCTTTCCGGGATCACCGGGCGTTCCGGGCAGAAGGGGTGGTACTTGATCAGCAGTGCCGTATCTGCCGGCAAAGCTTCCATAAACTCGTCCACATGGAAGGCGTCTGCCGGGTAGTAGGCGCTCATTTGGCCGTTGCCTCGAAAGGTGGGGGCAAAGAGGATGATGCGCTTGTCCCGCAGCTGGGGATACTTGGCATAGAACCCATTCTGCACCGTTTGGGCATATTGTGGGTCCATAAATATATCTGTTCTGGGAATGCCGGTGGCCAACACCTTGTCATCGGACAGGCCGAAGCCCTCGGCGTAATGCTTGGCGATCTCCGCAGAGGAGACAATGGCCACATCGTACATGCGGTGGTTGGGGTCCGTTTGCTTGGGGCCGCCTGCCTTGCCCAGGCGGGTAAAGCCAAAGGTCTTAAAGGCGCCGCAGGCGTGCCACAACTGCATCAGCTTCACTTCCGGGCGCTTGTCCACCATATTCAGCAGGCGGAAGTAATCGTCCACGATCACCACCTTGGAGGAGGCATACAATTTGACAAAGCGGAACATATTTTTAGCTTTATAATGGCCGTTAGGGTCGGAGAACAGCAAAAACTGAAAATCAATATTCGGGTCGTCTTTGATTTGGTTATAGACGAACTCCGGGTTGCCGCCCAGGGTGTCCCGTCGGCCGGACATAAAGGTGACCCGGTTGGGCACGACATCCTTTTTGCACAGCAGCTTATAGTAGGCGTTGTAGAAGGCATACACCGGGCGGCGAATGTTCTCCACAAAATTGGCACGCTTAAAGCTGGTTTTAATAAAGGAAGACACATTGATCTTAAACTGCACAAAAATGTTTTTGCCCACACCCTCAATGGGTGCGGTTTTGCGCCGGGGCACAATATCCAGCCCGGCCAAAATGCCGTCAAACAGAAACAGGGGCAGCAAAAGCAGGGCAAGCAGGCACCGCAGGGCAAAGTCAATAAAACGCAACAGGGGCACCAGCACACGGCTGCGCTGCACAAAGGGCCGATCTCCGTTTTTCTTTTTTTTCGAGAAAAGGAGAATGGCGCTGTTTTCGCAGTCAAAGTCGAAGGTGTAGGTGCGGTTTCCGGTTTGCGCCGGGGGGACATACTCATTGTCCGGCGCGTCAAATACCGCTGCGCCGTCAAAGCACTCGTACTCCATGTATTCCTCCGGCAGTTCCAAACCCGGGTTTTCGTGGAGCACATTGGTAGACACAGTAAAGGGCAGCGCTTGCACCGTGTGGCGGCCGTACTCAAAGTCAATGGTGACGGTCACCGGACTTTCCGGCTGGAAGCGGTAAAAGATCTGGTCCAGCAGATAGGTGTAGTTGCATACCACAATGCAGCTCCCCTCCTGCTTTTGGCGAAAGTAGTTGACCACCCGTAGGGGCAGGCGGCGGGTCTGTCCGTCACATTCAAACAGGATTCGCGCTTTGGGAGAGGAAACATCCACATCAAAGGGGCAGTTGATGGCCACCCCGATTTCCATACGAGCGTCCTCAATATGCAGGCGGTTGATAATCATTTTGCAGTTAAACATGAACAGTCTCCGTTACTGGGAATTTATAGGGGTAGGTGATCCGTGGGAATATGCAGCAGTTCTTTGGCAAAGTGCACCACATTTTGGGTGGCTTTTCCGGCGGTATCGTCAAAATTGCGGGTGTAGAAGGGCGCCACTTTCTCTTGCTGGTAATCCTCCGTTTGCAGAGCGTGGGTCAGTTCCTCCATGGTGCGCACAATGCGCCCGGGCACAAAGGAGGCGTAGTCGCAGTAAAAGTCCCGCTCCTTGCAATAGCTTCCTAAATCGAAGGCATAGAACAACATGGGTAGGTTCAAAATAGACGCCTCGTACACCACGCTGGAATAGTCGGTGATGAGTACGCTGCTGACAAACAGCAGGTCGTTCACATCGTACCGATCTGTCAAATCAATAAATCGGTTGGCGTGCTCTGCCCTTTGGCAGGTGGGGCGTTCGGTTAGATAAGGGTGCATTTTCGTTGCCAGCACCGTGTCCTCCGGCAGGGCATCCAGCAGATCGTCCGGGCGGAATTTCTCCAGCGGATAGTAGCAGTTGCCTTGACCGCCGCCTCGAAAGGTGGGCGCGAACAACACGATCTTTTTGTCTGCTAATTGAGGATTTTCTGCATAAAAGCGCTTGGTAAAGGCCGCCTTGTATCGGTCATCGGCAAAGCGGTCGCACCGAGGTGAGCCCAGGGGTAATACCTTTTGCAAATCAATGCCAAAGCCTTCTGCATAGCAGGGGCACACCTGTTGAGAGCTGACAATAGCGTAGTCGTACTGCCGGTGATTGGGCGAGCCTTGGGGCAGTGCCTGCTCACCCTGGCGGGAGTAGCCAAAGGTCTTAAAGGCACCGCAGGCGTGCCACAATTGCACCAGCTGCACCTCCGGTTTTTTCTTTACATAAGACAGCAGGTGATAATAGTCGTCTACAAACACCACCTGCGACGTGGCATACAGGCGCAGAAATTGGCGCAGCACCGGCAGGCTGTGAAGCAGGTTGCCCTTGTGGCACAGGACGGTGATCTCCACGCCCGGTACCTTGGTCATCTCCAAAAAGACGGATTTAATATTGCCGGACAATCGATCGGAGCGGTTGGAAAGGAACGTCACTTGCTTAGGCCCCACCTTGCAGTGTCGATAGGGCAGAGCCAGCAGCGAGAAGCAAGCCCCCGCCAACTGCTTCAACTTCTCTTTTTTGCTGCTGCGGATAAAGTGGCGCAGCGCCCGGCGGGGCGGACAGGTCACTTGGTACGGTTGGTCCGGTTCCACCGGCTGATAGCCGTGGACGCCGTCGGTATAAAGAAAAGTGATGCCCATGGGCTGCCCCACCGGCGGCTCGTAAAATACATAGGCCAGTTCCACGGTTTTTTGGGCGCGCAGCGTGGTGCCGTCTCTGTCGGTAAATGCCATGGGAATGATCCGGGTGCGTTCGCCGCAGGTAAAGACAACGCTGAGTTTGGGGTACACCGGAGGCACCGGACAGGTGAGGGTCACTTGCAGATTCAGCTGATGGCCGATCTGTTGACAGCGTTCAATTGTAACAGTGGGTTTGGTCATATTTTTCTCCGCCTATGTGGAAGTTGCAAAAAATCTCTGCTCTTTATAGTAGCATAAACTGCATAATTTGTCTATATTCGCCGGCGCAGGATTTGCCTTTTTCAGAAAGAATATTGACATTATCCGCTATCTATTTATAATATTGTATATAGACTCTGTGAAAGTGAAGAGGAAGCCATGGCTTGGTATAACACGGACAATTTAGAACTGCTGTATGCGCCCCATAAGCGTGATTGGCGTGCAGAAGCGTTCAAAAAAATCAAAAAAGTGGCCATTGACGTGGCCAAGCGCAGCGATGTTTTTCGCAAGGCCAGCCGTCGAATTTTGCTGGATGAGCGTATGGGCGGTTACCAAAAGCGCACGGCACATATTGCAACGGATCCCAAGGTGGTGCTTTTTTCTACCTTTGACGGCAGGGGGTACAGCGACAGCCCCAAGGCCATTTATGAATATATGTGCAGCGATCCTCGCTTTGCGGATTACACTTTTGTGTGGGCTTTTCGGGAACCGAAGAAATTCACGTATGTGCTGGATCACCCCAATACTTATATGGTTACCGTAAACACCCCGGCTTATGAGGAAGCTTGCGCCCGGGCAAAGTATTGGTTCTTTAACTATCGGATTGCAGACCATATTTATCCCAAGGACGACCAGGTGTATGTGCAGCTTTGGCACGGTACGCCCCTAAAGCGCTTAGGATACGATATTTCCATTTCTGACAATGCCATGAATTCCAAAGAGGAGATTCGCCAAAAATACAAGGTGGATGCAGAGAAGTTTAAGTATATTTTGGCACCCTCTGCCTTTGCGGCGGAGAAGTTCATTTCCGCCTGGAATTTGCAGGCGGTGGGCAAGGCGGACACGGTGCTGGAGGCGGGCTATCCTCGCAATGACTTTTTGATTAACCATACGCCGGAGGATGAGGCGCAAATCAAAAGGGAATTGGGACTGCCGATAGATAAAAAAGTCATTCTCTATGCTCCCACATGGCGGGACAATCAGCATGATGCCAAATTGGGCTATGTGTACCGCACCCACATGGATTTTGACGCCCTGCGCCGGGAATTCGGTGACGATTATGTGATCTTGTTCCGTGCCCACTATTTGGTGGCCAATTCTTTTGATTTTAAGAAGTACAAGGGCTTCGTATACGACGCCTGCGGCGTGACGGATATTAACCGGCTGTATGTGGTGGCAGATGTGCTCATTACCGATTACAGCTCTGTGTTTTTTGACTATGCGAATTTGCACCGGCCTATGCTATTTTATATGTACGATCTGGCCAGTTATGCAGGTGAAATTCGCGGATTTTATATTGATTTGGATTGTTTGCCAGGCCCGATTGTGGAAACGCAGGCGGATCTACACCAGGCGCTGCACGCCGTAGAGGCGGACAAGTCCCGGTATGCGGAGAAGTATGCCGCTTTCAACGCCCGCTTTAATTATTTGGACGACGGCCACGCCGCACAGCGTGTGGTGGAGCGTGTGGTGCTTGACAGAGACGGTGCAAATGTGGTTTAATAATAAAAAAGATTGTTTTTTTAGAAAAGACAGGAGAATCAGATGAAACGGATTTTAACATACGGCACCTTTGATCTGCTCCATTACGGTCATATTCGGCTGCTGCAGCGGGCAAAGGCTATGGGCGATTACCTGGTGGTGGCGCTTTCTACAGATGAATTTAATGCCGAAAAGGGCAAAAAGGCTTACCACACCTATGAGACCCGCAAGAAGATGCTGGAGGCCATTCGCTATGTGGATCTGGTGATCCCGGAGAACAGCTGGGAGCAAAAGATCCACGATGTGCAGGAATACCATATTGATACAGTGGTCATGGGCGGCGACTGGAAAGGCAGCGACAAGTTCGATTATTTGAAGGACTACTGTGAGCTGGTGTTTTTGGATCGCACACCGGGTATTTCCACTTCTCAGATCAAAGAGGACCTGGGCCTGCAAGAGGCGGTGGGTGGCGTAGATCAGCTGCCGGACGAGCCGGATGGCGCCCCCGGTCGGGACCAAAAAAAATAACAGACTTGATTATATGCCCTGCCGATTTTCGGCGGGGTTTTGTGGCTTTTAGAAGTGGTAGAAAACAGGAGAAATTATGGCTGGAATTCGAAAAAAATTAAAAGCGATCAAGAAGCGGCTGTGTCGTTTGGTCAGCAAGACCCCCAAGCGCAAGTTTTATTACGGCTTCTTTTCAAAATACTGCCGTCTGCGTCCCAAGTGGGTGCTCATCGAGTCCTTCCACGGCCAAACGGTGTCCGACTCCGGGCTGGTGCTGGCTCAAGAGATCGCACGGCTTTACCCGGGGCAGTACCGGGTGTTCTATGCCACAGAGGATAAAAAGAAGCACCAAGCCTTTGTGGACGCGGCGGGATTGCAAGTGGAGCTGGTGGATGTGACCACTTTCCGCTACACCCGCATTTTGGCTTGCGCCCAGCACATTTTTTCCAATGCATCGCTGCCCATTTATTTCATTAAGCGACCCGGGCAGGTGTATATGCAGACCTGGCACGGCACCCCGCTGAAGACCCTGGGTAAGCAAATGCGCATGGGCATTGAGTCCATGTATAATGTGCAGCACAATTTTCTGCAAGCGGACTACCTGACCCAGCCCAACGCTTTTACCCGGGATGTGATCCTACGGGATTACAATTTGGAGCCGTTGTATACCGGCAAGGTGGTGATGGCCGGTTACCCCCGCAACAAGGTGTTTATGGAGCCGGAGAAGGGCGTTGCCCTGCGCCGGCAGCTGGGGCTGGAGGACAAGACCGTTTATGCCTATATGCCCACCTGGCGGGGCCAGAGCAACCACAGTGTGGATGTGCTGGAATATGCGGCACAGGTCAAAAAAATTATGAAGCAGGTGGACAGCGGCTTAAAGGACGACCAGGTGCTGTATGTGAATTTTCATCCGATTTTGCACGGGGCGGTGCAGTTGGATGCGTATCAGCATATTCTGCCGTTTCCTACAGAGGTTAGCAACTACGAGTTTTTGAATTGCGCAGATGCACTGATTACAGATTATTCCAGTGTGTTCTTTGACTTCTCCTTAACCAAGAAGCCCATTATCCTGTTTATGTATGACTACGATACCTATTTGGCAGACCGTGGTTTGTATATGGATGTGCGCTCCCTGCCGTTTCGCCAGATCTACAAGACGGACGAACTGGTGGAGTGCCTGCGCAGTGGCGCTTGCTTGCAAGATGATTACAGCGATACGGAGTATTATCATACATTCTCTAAGTACGACAGCCCGGATGTAAGCGAAAAGCTGTTAAAGCTGGCGTTTACCGGCGACCCCGGCGATCTGGAAGTGATCGACTACGGCAAGAATAAAGAGAAAACCTGGCGGGTGCTGTACCCCCAGCCGATTACCCAACTGTCTGATTTGCGCACTTTGGCGAAAAAGGCAGACGATCACACGCTGGTTCTGATGGAGAAAAAGTGGTTCAAAGGGGATTTGAGCCCGGTGCTCCACGATCAGTTTAATGATGCGTTTCCTTATGTGATCACCACCATGACCGTGCCGCGCACCTATATTGAGGCGCTGCTGGCGTCTCTTGGCGTGCGGCGGGTGCAAGAGCGGCTGCTGCGGCGGGATCAGCAGCGGATCTTCCCCAACTTGAAGATCGACGGCAAGTATCGGCGTCACGGCAGTGTGTTTGCACCCGGTTACACGACAGACTTGGAAAAAGCCGTGCGTGTGCCCCTGGAGCAGTGCACTGTTCGGGACGGCGTGGTGCAGTTGCAGTATGGCGCCATTTCGGCCGATTATACCGTTTTGCAGCAGGCGGTGCTGAATCAAAAAGGCTGCGTGCTGGCGGTGTGGGACGCACCGGAGGGCGTTGCCACCTGCGCGCGGTATGATTTGCGTACAGTGGTCGAGGATGTGCAGCTGTATATCCGCAGAGGGTGTGTACCGGCGTTGATCGCTCGCAGTGGCAAAACCGGTCGCCGGGTACTCTTGACCTTTGACGATCCCCAAAAGCGCCGCCGGGCGCAGGTGAAAGCCAATGCTTGGAACAAGGCGCCGTATTACTACGGCGTGGATCAAAGTACCTACGGGGTTTCTAAAGACTATTTTTCCCCGGCCTTTCGCCGTGCGGCGGAGAATGGACTGCTGCCGGATCGGCAGGCGGCTTTGGCCGTTTTTTCTGTGGAGCGGCAGCCCCAGCCTCTCGTGCTGTTGCCGTTCTTGGAGAATAAGAAAAATGCCCCACGGTGCCTAACCGTTTGGCTGACCACACCGGACCTGGCAATGAACCGGCTGCAGCGGGGCGCGGCCTTGCAACGGCTGCATTGCAAGGACCACCGGTGCACCATGCACCTGGCGCTTAAGGGAATCGAACCGGACCAGGTGGTGGGCGGCGTGTTGCAGTTCCGTTCCAAGACGGAAGAGATCGCCGTGCCGTTTGACACACGGGTCAAGCGCCGCCGCAGCGGCAGTGCAGTGCGTCTGGATCTGCAGCTGGGCGCGCACTTGCCGCTGAAGGAGCTGTATTGGGACGCTTATGTGCAGATCCGCCAGTTTGGCGCCGTGTATCCGGTGAAGATCGTGTCTGCCAAGCCTTTGCAGCGGTGGCAGCTGTTCTTTACCAACTGCCAGGCGTTGGTGGACGATACCCATATTTTGTTCCCCTACTACAGAAAGGGCGGCCAGTTGTGCTACTGTTATCGCCCCTTGTGCGAGTACGACACGGCGGCGGTGCGCCTGCGGGAGATTACTGCCTATACACTGTATATGTTGTTCCGTCCTCTTTGGCAGCGGCAAAAGAACTGGGTGGTGTATGAGAAGTTCTGTAAGACCGCCCAGGACAACAGCTACTATTTCTTCAAATACTGTATGGAGCACTTGCCGGAGAAGGAGCGGCGGCATATCTATTATATTATGGACCCTCGGGAGCCGGACTACAAGAATGTGGCCGGTTACGGCCGCCAGGTGGTGCCCTTTATGAGTCTCAAGCACATGCTGCTGAGCCTGTCTATGAAGATTTGCATTTCTTCCGATTCTACCTCGCATCTGTATGTATGGCGCTCTAAGCCCAGTATTGTGCGCCGAGCCATTAAGCAAAAGGAAGAGCTGTTTTTGCAGCATGGCGTTACCGCTATGAAGCGGGTGGACCAGCTGTTTGGCAAAAATGGCAGCAGCCCCATGACCTACTTTGTTACCTGCTCCCGGCCGGAGCACGATATTGTGGTGCGGGAGTTTGACTACGAACCGGAGAATGTGCCCATTACCGGCTTTGCCCGCTGGGATGTGCTGAAGGACAAGTCCACACCGGACGATCCCTTTATCCTGATGATGCCCACTTGGCGCTCTTGGCTGGAAGAAGTAGATAACGAGACCTTCTTGCAAAGCGATTACTACAAAAATTATTCCGCTTTGTTGACGGACCCGGCGCTGGACGAGATGCTCCGGCGCAATCATACCCGTCTGGTGTTTTATCTGCACCCCAAATTTGCCGGGTATATGAATAATTTTAAGGACAAGATCAGTCCCCGGGTTACCTGTATTCCTTTTGGACAGCAGCCACTGAATGAACTGATGATGCGCTGCAAGCTGCTGGTGACGGACTATTCCAGTGTGTGCTGGGATGTGCTGTACCAAAATAAGCCGGTGGTGTATTACCAGTTTGACTATGGCCTGTATAACCAGGTGCACGGCTCGTATTTGGATATGACCACCCAACTGCCCGGTGACCGGTTTACACAGGTGGAGGACCTGGTGCCCTGCCTGGACAGCTACGCGGCAGCGGGCTTTGAGATGAAGCTCAAGTACCGCAAAATGGCCAAGCAGTATTTTATGTTCCGTGACCACCACAACAGCCAACGAATCTACAAATTCTTGAAACAAAACGGATATTAAGAAGAATCGGCCGGTATGCTTTTGCATACGGGCCGATTTGCTGTAATAATCCGGCTTTACAAGTTTATAAATATCGTATATAATGACAGTATCAACTTGACTGTGAAAAGGAGAAAAGAATGGAACATACGGCACCGGATATTAGCGTAATTATTCCGATTTATAATGTGGAGGAGTACCTGGAGGCGTGTTTGGACTCTGTGGTGGAACAGACTAAGGATAATTTGGAAGTAATTCTGATCGACGATGGCTCCCAGGACGGCAGCAGCGAGATCGCAAAGCGTTATGCCCAAACGTATTCTTATTTTCATTACCATTGCCAGGAGAACGGCGGCCTGGGTCGGGCACGGAATGTGGGCGCGACCTTTGCCACCGGCAAGTACATTACCTTTTTGGACTCGGACGATATGGTTACCCCGGACGCGTACCAGACGATGTTTGACCTGGCCCAGCGCAACGGCAGTGAACTGACCATTTGCAATGTGGCTCGCTTTGATTCTACCAAGATGTTTGACTCGCCTCTGCACAAGCGCACCTTTGACTCCATTGCAGAGTGTACACATATCAGCGAAGATCACAGCCTGATTTATGATACCACTTCCTGGAATAAGCTGATTTTGCGCAGCTTTTGGCTGAAGCACCATTTCCAGTTCCCAGAGCGGATCTTGTATGAGGATATTCCGGTAACCATTCCCATGCATTGTGTGGCCAATCGGGTGTCTGTGATGCGCAGCGTTGGCTACCTGTGGCGGGTGCGGGACGGTGCTTCCAAATCCATCACCCAAAACACCACCAGTATGGCAAACTTATTAGACCGCATTACCGTGATGCAAATGGTGGATCGGTTCTTTGCAGAGCATGTGGACAATCAGGTGCTGGATCTGACCCGTCAAACCAAGGCACTGGAGATCGACCTGATGATCTTCGTAAATATTTGTCGATCATTGGATCGGGATCAGGCGTTGCAAATGCTGGAGACCATCAATGCTTACCTGGATCAGGCTGTCAGCGAGGAGGCGTATGCCCACATTTCTGCCCTCAATCGGCAAAAATATGTGCTGGTGCGCCAAATGGATCTGGACGGTTTGATTCGGCTGCTGGAATATCAGCGGGACTATTACCAGGCACCGCTGACGGAGCGGGACGGCCAGTTCTTTGCCCAGGTGCCGGAGACACTGTTTGGTGCGCCGGAGCAGCAGGTGACCAAGGAGTTGACCACGGTCGGCCCCCGCAAGTTTATTGATAATATTACTGTGTCCAAGACGGCCATTGAGATTTTGGCCCATATTTATATTCCACGGGTGAATATCAGCGACAGCACCCAGCAGTCAGTGAAGGCCTTTTTGTACAATCCAAGTACTGGCGCCCGGTTGGCGCTGCCCACAGAGCCGGTAGCGGTACCGGAGTTGACCCACAATCGCGGCACAGTCTTTAACAGCAAAACCGGCGAAAAAAGCGAGTATAACTACGACGGCACCGGATTTAAGATCTCTGTGCAGCCTGACCTGGCGCTGCAAGTGTCGGGCGTTGCCGGGTGGAATGTGCTTCTAGTGGAATACCAAAATCGCCTGACCACCGGTTCGCTGATCCTGTCCGGTGCGGCCGGTAATCTTTATAATAAATATAATCACCATACTCTGCTGATTGGGAACGATCGGGCAGCGATGAAGTTCTTTCCCCGCCACGAGTTGCGCTTGTTCCTGCAGACGGAAGATAATTTCTTGCAGGATTTTCAGTACGAGAACGGGCGGTTGTCCTTTACGCTGGAGCAGTCGGCAACGGCTTTGTGGGCCCAGGACGAGGACGGCAACCGCTTAGAGGCACAGCCGGACGGGAATTGCCGGTTTACGCTGGAACCCGGTGCCTTCGCGGCAGAGGACAATTATCATTTCTATTTGGAAAAGCCGGACGGTCGCCGGGCCAAGCTGTTGTGGCGCCAGGCCAAGATTGTGCCGCTTGACTGCAAAGACTGTGTGGGCATTTTTCGTGCCAACCGTACCCATACCCTGCGGGTGAGTTTCTATTCCCATATCACCATAGCGAAGAAAGTGCGCAAGGAGGGCAAGCAGCTGCATTTGCAGACGGTAACGGTCGGGGACGATACGGCGGTGGCCTCTGCTACTCGAGCGGTGCTGTGCGTGGATGATCCAATCGCAGAGCGTAAGGTGGTTTTGGCCCATGCGGCGTGCCATACAGAAGGGAACGAGTTGAAGTGCAGTTTTTCTGCGCACTTTGGCGATCCGCAGATCACCAAGGATCTGTACCAAAGCTATCGTGAGGTCTATGTGGAATACACTTTGCCGAACGATAGTGTGGTGCGAGATTTGATCTACAGCCCCAAGTATTTTAATCACAAGTTTCATTTTGAGACTCTACAGGTGGACGTGTACCGCTATATGGAAGGCTATGTGCGCTTACGTGCGGTGCAGCTTTGGCGGGAAGAGGAGAACACTCTCCAAAAGCGCAATGCGCTGATTTACGAGAAGTACCCCCAGTTTAGAACGAAGAAAATTCACCCCCGCCGCATTCTTTTTGAGTCTATGTGGGGCTCTAAGTATAGCTGCAATCCCCAGCACCTGTATGAGTATATTGATAAGAACTATCCGGAGTATGAGTGCATTTGGTCCCTCAAGGACGCACGCACGCCGGTGCCGGGCCACGCCAAGCGGGTGCGCCGTGGTTCCCTGGAATATTACTACTACCTGGCTACCAGCAAGTATTTTGTCAATAATGTGAATTTTGAGACTGCTTATGTCAAGCGGGACGGCCAAATTGAGATCCAGACCATGCACGGCACGCCGTTGAAAACGCTTGGACTGGATGTGGTTGCTGATTTTCCAAGCCAGGCCAGCCGCCAGCAGTATATTGAAAAGAACCATCGTTGGAATTACCTGATTGTGCAGGGCAAATTTATGGAAGATAAGGCGGTGCAGTGCTTTGACTTCCATAAAGAAATTCTAAAGACCGGCTATCCTCGCACCGATGTGCTTTGCCATCCGGACCTAGATAGAGTCGCAGCTATCAAGCAGACCCTGGGCCTGCCGCAGGATAAAAAGGTGATCCTGTACGCCCCCACCTGGCGGGTGCGTAACCGGTTTGAGATGCAAATGGATCTGGAAAAGATGCGGGAGCGTTTGTCGGATGAGTATATTTTGCTCATCCGCTTGCACCATTTCTGTGCTGCCGGGTATGATGTGCCGGCGGATGGTCAATTTATCTTTGACCTGAGTGCTTATAACTGTGTAGAGGATCTGTATTTGATCTCGGATCTGCTGATCACGGACTATTCTTCGGTGATGTTTGACTATGCCTTGCTGCATAAGCCGATGCTGTTCTTTACCTACGATCTGGAGGAGTACAGCGAGCAGTTGCGGGGCGTGTATGTGGATATTGAGAAGGAGGCCCCCGGCCCGCTGGTGTTTAACACAGATGAGCTGGTAGATACAATTGCACATTTGGATACGGAGATGGAGAAGTGCCGGGAACGAACCCAGCGCTTTATGGACAAGTTCTTGACCTACGAGCAGGGCGATTCCTGCCGGCAGATTGTGGAGCGGGTGCTGGCACCCAAGCCGGCGCACCGTTGGCTTGCCAAATTCAAACGGCGAAAATAAGAACAGGCGGTTCCAAAGGAACCGCCTGTTCTTATGCGTTTTTAGATCTTTTCTATCCAGCTTTGCGCCTTTTGGCACAAAGAGAAGGTGAATCGGTCAAAGTGCAGCAATTTTTTTAGCCCCTCAATGACGAGTGAAATACTCAATGAGATACCAAAGAGTACTAGAATAATCAACGCGAAATTTTTAAAGGAATAAATAAAGTCCTGGAAAAAAGTATAGCGAATGAAGGTGTGTACCAAGAAAATATTCAGTGCGTGTTTGCCAAAGAACTGCAAGATCCGATCCACTACAGGAATACGGATAATGTACTGTTTGCAAAAGATGATGGCAATTACCGGCGCGATTGCGTAGTGCAGTTCCCAAGCCTGGTATCGTTCTGTGCGGCTGCAAAGCAGATAGATACCCACCAGTAGCGCACCCCAAAACAGGAAGCAGATCACCCGCCAAATCGTTTTGTTCCGCATGGGTTGGTATGTTGCAAAACGGGTGAACACATTGTGTTGGGCAAAGAACATACCGAACAGCAGCGCCAGCAGAAAACCGTATGGATTGATGCTGCCGGGATAGCCTACTTTCAGCAGCCTGGGCAGCATGATGATTAAAATACAAAGGCCGGTATAGCCAAATTTTTCCGTGATCCGGATAAACAGCGGAACCAGTACAATAAAGAGAACAGCGGCACCCATATACCACCAAGTGGAATTCATAGTGGGGGTTTTAAACAGGCTGGCCACGCCCAAAAAGTCCAGTGCGCCATAGAGCAGACCGCGGATATTGCCGTTGGTACAATAGGTTTTGATCGGCAGGTCCGCATAGATCCAGGTGGTAATCAGCGCTAAAATATAGACCAGCCAGTAGCCGCTCATAGTCTTAATTAAGCGGCTTACCGTCCAGCCGGAGACGGCTTTGGCGCTGCGTGGTTGCTTTACGGCAGAGAGATACAGTCCGTACCCGCTGATAAAAGCAAAAATACCAACACAAATTTTTGAAAAATAAGACAGCGAAACAATGGCGCATTGGCTGAACGGCGCAAAGGACACGATATGACCGGCAAAGCGGCTGGGGTCCAAAAAACAGTGGTGAAAGATCATCAGCAGTATGGCGATGCCTTTTAGCGCTGCCGAGTCCTGCTTGGTCAGAGTGTGGTTCTTTTTCATTTTTACCCCTTTTTCTTACCAAAATAGTTAAAAAAAGTATAACATATTCCTTTATTTTTGTAAAGACGGCACGATTGACGGCCGTGGCAAAAGGGCATATAATAATCTTTAGATATGAAGGGGAAGCGCGGCTAGGGAGTACAAATATGAGCTTCACTGCCACACCGGCGCCGTCAGCCGCTGCGGGCGGGTAGAGCCGGAAAAGATTGTGGAGATGTATGTGGAGGCCGGGTACAACGGCATTGTGGTTACGGACCATTACAGCCCCATGACCTTTCCCATTCACCGGCTGGCGTGCCCACAAAAGGCGGCGGATTTTTACCTGTCCGGTTATCGGCGGATGAAGGCGGCGGCTCCGGCGGGCTTTACCGTGCTGCTGGGTATGGAGCTGCGCCACTACTGGACCGCTAACGACTACCTGATCTATGGCGTGACGGAGGATTTTGTCAAGAACGCCGGCAATTTGATGAATGTGTGGGAGCCGGGGGTCAAAGCCATGTGCGAGCAAAACGGCTTTCTCATTTACCAGGCGCACCCTTTCCGTGTGGGTATTCGCCGTACGGACCCGAAGAATATTGACGGGGTAGAGGTGTATAACGGCAAGACGGACGATCGGCGCAACGCCCAGGCGCTGGCGTGGGCCAAAGAGAACGGCAAGCTGATGGTCTCCGGCTCCGACTTTCACACCCCGGAGCATTTGGCAAGGGGCGGAATTATTACTAAAAAAACCATCCAAAATAATGCAGAGTTATTAACAATTCTTAAAAATTCCGATTTCCGGCTGATAAATGTTGACTTATAAGCGGGAATTGGTATAATATCAAAAACGCTGCATACAGGTTATGCGGCGTTTTTTCTAAAAAATGTCTAATTTCAAGTAGGTGATTCTATGTATAAAATCGTTGCCAAGCAGGTGCTGAACCCGACTGTTGTGCGTATGGAAATTCAGGCGCCTTATGTGGCAAAGAAAGCTCAGGCCGGTCAGTTTGTGATTCTGCGGGTGGACAACCGGGGCGAGCGTATCCCCCTGACGGTGGCGGACTATAACCGCACCGCCGGTACGGTGACCATTATCTTCCAACTGGTGGGCGCTACCACCAAGCAGTTGGCACGGCTGGAGGTGGGCGACAGCTTGCAGGACTTTGTAGGCCCGCTGGGCAATCCCACCAAGGTTACCGGCTACCGCAAGGTGGCTGTGGTTGGCGGCGGCGTGGGCTGCGCCATTGCGTACCCGGTGGCCAAGGCGTTGCATGAGAACGGCGCCCAGGTGCACAGCATTGTGGGTTTCCGTACCAAGGATCTGGTGATCTTGCAGCAGGAGTTTGAGAAGGTCAGCGACCGGTATGTGCTCATGAGCGATGATGGCTCCGTAGGTGAAAAGGGGCTGGTGACCAATGCCCTGGAAAGCCTGATTCAAAGCGGTGAGCAATACGATTTGGTGATTGCTATCGGCCCGCTGGTGATGATGAAGTTTGTGTGCAAGACCACGGAGAAGTACGGGATCCGCACTGTTGTGTCTATGAACCCCATTATGATCGACGGCACCGGTATGTGCGGCGGCTGCCGTCTGCTGGTGGGCGGTGAGACCAAGTTCGCCTGTGTGGACGGGCCGGAGTTTGACGGCCATTTGGTGGATTTTGACGCGGCTATGGAACGGGCTGCGCTGTATAAAGACTTTGAGCGGGAAGCGGACTGCAACCTGCTGCGACAGGAGGTGCAGGATTGATGAATCCCTTAAAGGCCAATGAAATGCCGCACCAGGAGCCACTGGTGCGCAACAAGAACTTTTTAGAGGTAGCCACCGGCTACGATGCGCAGACAGCCATGGACGAGGCGCTGCGCTGCCTGCACTGCAAGCACAAGCCCTGCATTTCCGGCTGCCCGGTGCAGATTCACATTCCGGATTTTATCGCCAAGGTGGCAGAGGGCGACTTTGAGGCCGCCTATCAGATCATCAGCGAAAGCAGCTCCCTGCCGGCAGTCTGCGGCCGGGTGTGCCCCCAGGAGCGCCAGTGCGAGAGTAAGTGCGTGCGGGGCATTAAGGGCGACGCGGTGAGCATCGGTCGTCTGGAGCGCTTTGTGGCAGACTGGCACAACAGCCACTGCAAAGTATGGCCCGCCGTACCGGAACAAAACGGGCACAAAGTAGCCGTGATCGGCAGTGGTCCCAGCGGATTGACCTGCGCCGGCGATCTGGCCCGGTTGGGTTATGATGTAACGGTGTTTGAGGCGCTGCATATTGCCGGCGGTGTGCTGGTGTACGGCATTCCGGAGTTCCGTCTGCCCAAGAAGATTGTGGAGTTGGAAGTAAACGGCTTAAAGGCGCTGGGTGTAAAGATTGTTACCAATGTGGTGATCGGTCGCTCCATGAGCATTGACGATCTGTTTGACGATGGCTTTGAGGCGGTGTATATCGGCTCCGGTGCCGGTTTGCCCCGGTTTATGGGTATTCCCGGCGAGAGCCTGAAAGAGGTGTACTCTGCCAATGAGTACCTGACTCGGGTAAACCTGATGAAAGCGTATCAGCCCGGCAGCACCACCCCCATTTACCACGCCCGCAAGGTGGCCGTGGTAGGCGGCGGCAATGTGGCCATGGATGCGGCTCGCTCTGCCATTCGGCTGGGTGCGGAGGAAGTGTATGTGCTCTACCGTCGCTCCTTTGAGGAGATCCCTGCCCGGCAGGAGGAAGTGCAGCACGCCCAGGAGGAGCAAATCCGGTTCCAAACCCTCACCAACCCGGTAGAGATTTTGGGCAGCGACGACGGCAATGTAACCGGCGTGCGGTGCATCCGGATGGAGCTGGGCGAGCCGGACGCCACCGGCAGACGCCGCCCGGTGCCGGTGCCGGACTCAGATTTTGTGATCGACGCGGACTGCGTGATTATGGCCATTGGTACTTCCCCCAACCCGCTGATCAAGTCCACCACCGGTGGGCTGGAGGTGAATGCCCGGGGCGGAATTGTGGCAGATGAAAACGGCTGCACCTCTCGGGACGGCGTATTCGCCGGGGGCGATACGGTTACCGGTGCCGCCACCGTGATTAAGGCCATGGGCGCCGGCAAAATCGCCGCCAAGTCCATTGACGCCTACATTCAAAACAGATAAACGCTCAGTGTGTAGAGAAGTCTAGTTATAAACATGCTGACAGACCGAGAGAAAGCGAGATAAATTTCGTTTTTTGCGAGTGGGTGCCGTACAGCGGTACTGCTCCCGAGTAAAAGACGAAAAGCGCCAAAAGCGGCTTGAACACTCAGTTCAAGCCGCTTTTTCAAATCAATAGCGATACCAAATACTCGCGGCAGGAGCAAGCCCCTGCCCTACGAAACATTTATTATATTCTTTATAACTGGCGCGGTTTAGCCGCTTTATCGACAGTCTGAGTGCCTGAGCTTTGGCTCAGGCACTGTTTGCATTTATGCGGTTTTTTTCTTCATTTTTGATAGAAACATGTGGACGATTTCTTTGTATTCTCCGGGGTTGAACAACAGGAAGAAAGCCAGCACATATCCCACTGCTCCGCACAGGGCAATGGCGATGAAAAAGTGACCCCAGCTGCCGTAGGTGAACAGCCCCTTGGCAGCATACAGCACCACGCCGATGACGCCGGTGGCCAGCACATTGCGCAGCAGCGTGCCGTAGAAGAACAGACGGTTGCGGGCCAGTATTTTGGCCGCATAGTAGGGCTGGAATACGCCGTAGCGCAGAATGGTAAAGGCGGCGGTGCAGCAGGCCAGCACATTCAGGGTCAGGGCGTCGACTTTGCCCAGGGGGAACACCACTAAGATATTGGCAATACCGGCGGCCAGTGCCACCAGAACCGGAGTACGCACCTTGTTGCAGGCGGTGTTGATCTGAATCAGCGGGAACGCCACGCAGCTAAACAGGTACGGTATGGTGGTAATAACGGACACAGTCTGTACGATCTGCAATTCCGCCGGGGAATAGTTTTTCAGCCACAGGGCATAGAACTGGTAGCCAAAGACGATAAACCCGGCCACCGGGGTGGAGATGATAAAGCCCACCAGTCGCATGGAGCGCTTGGCCTCCTTGACCAGTCGATCATAGTCGCCCTGGGCGTACAGAATGGTGAATTTCGGCGAGAACACTTGGGCCAGTTGCTGCCCCAGTTGTAATATGTAATTGGGAATGGTCTTGGAGGATTGCAGATACCCGCCGGCAGCGGTGCCGATAAATCGGTTGGTCAGCAGGGAATTCAGCCCGGAGATCATCAGATCAGACAGGCTCTGCACGGAATTCCATACCCCGGAGCGCAGCACTTCGGACAGGGTTTTCCACTTGAATTTGCGCAGATTCAGCTTTAAGTCCGGCAACAGCTTGCGCATTAAAATATAAGTGGCCACATTCATATAAGCGTTGCAAATGAGGGTGGTCAGCGCAATGAAGAAGATGCGCACATCAAACAAAGTGAAGATCAGAATGGTCAGCACCAGCTTGAGCACATAGGAGAACAGGTTGCGCAGGTAGTACAGATCCATCCGGTTCTTTACAAAGGTGCCGCTGTTAAAGACAGAGAAGCAGATGCCAAAAATGTAGTTGATAAAGACGATGGCAAAGGTCAGCTTAACATCGAACATCAACGCTTTGGGAATGGTGAGTATGTACTCCAGCTTCCAAACCATAAACACGGCGCAAAGCGTGATGGCACCGGCCAGGATCAGATTGGCACCCAAAATGGAGTTTACATAAATATCTGCCTTTTCTTTATTGCCCCGGTGGTACTCGTAGCTGACGAACCGGCAGGACATACTATTCAGTGCCAGAGTAAGGATGCCGGCATAATTGACAAAGTCGTAGGCGAGACCGATAAAGCCGTAAGCTTCGTTGCCCAGCTTCTCCAGTATATACGGAGTCAGTACAAAGCTGATCCCGGCATTGATCACAAAGGCTGCCAGACTGGTAATTAGGTTGATGGTGGTTTGTTTATTGTCGGACAGGGCCTTCACCGCGTATCGCCCCCCGTCTCTGTCGCCGCTTTGCGGGGTAGGTAGTAGTAAAGGCGGGCGTCGTACTCCGCCATGGACCAGGTGAAGATCAGCCCCAGCAGGCGCACCGTATCAAAAGGACACAGGGATACGCACAGACAGCCAAAAAACGCCGTCAGTCCCAGCATCAGCGCCTTGCGAGGATAGTTTCGGCAGGTGAGCAGTCGCATCACCAGGTATACCATACGCCCCAGAGACAGCGCCACCAGACCGATGCCCAGTACCCCGTAGTGGTAGAACATATTGCGAATACCCAGATCGTCCAGATAGGCAGTGCCGGAGGGCCCAAAGTAAATCCAAAAGTTCTCGTACCGCTTTGGCGAGAGAAAGCCCAAACCGAAGATGGGTTGGTCCTTTGCCACGCCGGAGAAGTACCGGGCAGAATATTGCCGGGCCAATGTTGAGCCGCCGTATTCACCGCCTGTTTCTGTAAAAGTGGCCAGGAACCGAGGAATCAATCCGGAGAAGTACAGCACGGCCAGCAAGATGATCGCCACGCAGACCATCACGATCTGCTTGTTTTTCGGTCGCTTTTTGCACAGGAAGATCACCAGTGCCGCCAGAAAAAAGGCAATCATATACATACGGGTCATACAGATATAGTAAAGGTAAAAGGTGGTAAAAAGCAACAGCCCTGTATAGATCATTCTGTGTTTCATCAGGGTTTCTTTTTGCAGCAGTTTGTAAAAATAATAGAGGAACAGTACACCGCACAGGGCAGGAATGCTGTAACGCAGGCGCCCGGAGCGAGTGATGTGACCCAAGTAGGGCATCAGATCCCGACCTGCAAAGTTATAAATCACCGCACGCAGGGTGATGACCAGCATATAGGGATAGGTAATCCAGCTCAGGGGTTTTATCAGCTGATCATAGCCGTTGTTTAGCTGGAATACATAGAGAAACAGATAGATCAGCAGGAACATACCCAGGTAGTTGGACACATTGATAATGGATGTGATCTGTTGGGTATAATGCACCATACCGTAGATAAAATGGGCAAAATAAAATACTACCAAATACAGGATAAAGACATTTAGATAGTTGTAGTAGGGTTGCAGGGTACGGTAGATATTTTTGTTGATATAGCAGTTCATGGCCAGCAGAGTGGCGATGATCAAGAAAACGATACGCACATACCCGGAGTCTCGCAGCCCAGGAATATTCAGCAACACAAAGTAGCCGGTGTCCATAATGGTCATCAGCAATAGGAAATAAGTATAAGGACTGGTGGAGACTTTAAGTTTCATTCGTTCGTTCCTTTTTCAGCAGGATTTTGCTTTTGCGCAGGTAGGTGCGGGCATCCGCCCATTTGTGCGCCTTGCCAAAGGTAAACAGCACCTCCAAGCAGCGGACAAAGCGCACAGCGCTTAATTTGGTGTGGCTCCAGTGCCGATAGATATGCAGAAAATACAGCTCCGAGCGTAAGTTCTCCAGTCGGGTAAATAGGTTTGCAGCACCTCCGGCAGAGGCGCCGTGGCAGTGGAGCGCCGTGACCGTAGGATCAAACCACAGGGCAATGCCCTGTGCCTTGCACCGCTCAGAGAGGATGTACTCCTCATAATATAAAAAGGTATAAGGGTCAAAATCACCCAGCCGGTGAAAGAACGCTGTGTCTACGGCAAAGACCGCGCCGGAAAGCCAGTAGACCTCTCCCGGGGTAGCGGGTTGACGGCGCAGCGCCTGCAATTTGGACTTGGGTACCAGATTGCGCAAATAGGTTTCCGTCCACAGGTATTCCCGGTAGGTGTAGGGGCGCAGCTTGACGCTGTTTTGCCGCTGTCCGTTGGGGTATTGCAGCCGAGGACCTACAATGGGGTGCCCTTCGGCGATGTCTGCAGCCAGCTGTTGCAGGGTGCCGGGCAAAAAGACAATATCGCTGTTGGTGATTACCGCAGCGGTGCAGCCGTCTTTGCGGGCGCGGGAAAGCATTTGGTTGTTGCCCCGGGCATAGCCGGTGTTCTCCGCGCTTTCCATCCAGGTGATACGGGGATTGTTTGGAAATCGGGCTTGCAGGCAGGCAATAGAGTCATTGCCGGAGCCATTATCCAGCACATAGATATGGTAGTCCAGACCGTCTCCGGTATCCAGCACAGAGCGAATACAGTCGGCGGTAACCTGGTATTTTTTGTAATTGAGAATGAGAATACCGATCATAGCTTATCTCGCAGTTTGGGAATTTTGCGGCACAGGGCCAGCAGTGGCGGACACTGCCGAATAATTTGGCGCAGACACAGGGTGCGCCGCTTTTTCTCATTGCAATGGGCAATGGCATAGGCTGCGCCCTTTTTGCCGTACAAGTTGTGGAACCGTCGGGCCGCAGGACTGTCTGGGGTGGGGTGGCGCAACTGATGATTTTTTTTGACTGCTTCCGCGGGGGTGCGCATGGTCGTTACCAGCGCCGGGGCGCAGGCGTTCAGCAGTGCTTGTCCTTTATCTGTATGGACTAAGATCAGGGACAGACCCTTTTTCAGCTCTGCGGCGGCATTTGGATAGGGCGTTTCCTCCCCAATGCCCCAAAAGTCGCCCAAGGTCAGGTCGGCCACCCGCTTTTCCGTGGCGTAGGGGCAGGTGTAGCAGCCGGTGCGGTACAGATAACCCTCCATAAAGCCGTTATAGTACAGGCTGTTTTTCAAATCCATGCGGCGCAGCACGCCGCCGTCCCGGTCATAGGCTTTCATTACCCAGCCGTCTCCGTCACGGAAAGTCAGGCGGGCGATGGCTGCCGGGTTCAGCTCTGTTTGCAGGTAGGCAGTTAAAGTGTCTGCCTCCGGCACGCCGTGGCACACCAGATCACAGGTGGTCAGCCCCGGTGGGTCGCTGCCCAGGTAGGCGTACAGCCCTGCCACCTGGCAGGGGGTGCCGGTAAAGAGCACTTGCCGCCCGGCTTTCAAATCTGCCTGTACCTTGCGGTAGGCGCTGCCGGTGGCTGCGTGCACATATTTGCTGCCTTGCAGTCGGGGCAGCTGTGCCGGTGCATTTACCCGCACCAGTTCTACCGTGGTGGGGGCGGTAAAGGCCGCACCGTAGGCACAGCCGCCGCTTTCCACCACTTGCCGTGCCAGCACAGCTGCCGCACCGCCGGAGGCGGAACTCTGGCGCACCTGCGCTTCTACTGCGTAGGCAGCCAGCGCCGTGCGGCTTTCGCGCAGCACGGGCGGGTGAAGCACCGGGCAAATGCGGTTGCACTTGCCGCAGTGGGTGCAGCGGCTCTCGTCGATCACTGCCACCCGGTCACCGGCACTGTTCAGCGCTAGGGTAATGCAGTCTGCCGGGCAGGCGCTTTGGCAGGCGCCGCAGCCGGTGCAGCGCTCTTCCGGGCAGATGGTCATCGGGCAGTCAGTCCTTCCTGTAAGAATGCGCGGCTCTCTGCTACGGCACGGTCCAGGAGGGCCGGATCCCGGTGCAGGGGCGCGGTGTGAATCTCTCCCGCCCGATCACAGGGCAGGTAACGCTCTGCCACACCTGCCGTTTGCAGTAAGGTGGCAATGCGGGGGTCTGTGTAGTAGGCGGCGGCCCGCTTGGCCTTCAGGGCATAAAAGGGGGTGCCAAAGCGCAGGGCAAACACGGTGCCGTGGAAAGAGGTGCTTAGCACCAGCTTGGCCCCTTTGACCAGCGCCAAAAAGTCGCCGGGGGTTTGGTGCCGGGCCAGGCGAAAGCCGTAGCGCAGGGCATGGTAGGTTTTGTTGCCGGTAAAGAGGATGTACACCGGCAGGTGTAGCCGCCGGGCGGTCTGCTGCACGGTGCGGCACACCTCCGGCGGGTAATCAATGGAATAGAAAAACAGGTAATCACCCTCAGGCGCTGTGCCCAGAATGGGGGCAAAGTCCTGCGTCGCAGGCAGCAGGGTAGGGTCCAGCACCACCTTTGGGGTGCGGCCGGTCAACTGTTCAATCACCGCCACGCTTTCCTGCTCCCGCACAGACAGAGCGGCAAAGTCCGCCAGCAGACCTTTTAAGTCTATATCGGCAAATTCGGCAGCAGTGGCGCTGCGCAGGCTGGGGGCGTAGCTGATTTTTTGTGCCGCAAAGTCCGGGGCAAAAAAGTGGGTGGAAAAATCCAGAGATCCGGGGTTCCAAATCTGGTCGGAGCCGCAGACCACCGCCCGATAGTCCGCCCGATGGGCGGCAAAATCCGCCTCGGTTTGCATGGGCGCGCTCTTGGGCAGAGCACCGATAAAGTCCCGAAAGGCCGCCTTGCGCCGTAGCAGATAGGGCAGCAGCAGACAGGCCCGCAGGTTTTTGGCAATATTTTTAACGGATTTAGGCGGCAGAAACAGGGCGTACAGGTCCTGCTGGGCTCGGTTGGAATAGTCGATCAGTTCCGCTTGGCGGCCGGGCATGGCGTTGATCTGCTGACACAGTGCCCAGGCTTGGAGCACGGAGCCGTAATTTTCACTTCGATGAAAGGTTAAAATTCCGATTTTGTCCATAATTTTACTGTTCTTGGTACAGCGCTTCCAGCTGCGCTGCCGTTCGTTCGATGGAAAAAAGTTCTGCCTTTTGCCGGGCGTTCTTGCACAGGGTGTGCCAGTGGTGCGGCGCTTTGGTAAAGAGTTCCAGCGCCCGGTTGATCCCCGCAGTCAGTGCGGCGGCACTGACTTCTTCGGTCAAAAAGCCGTCGATCTCCGGTCCGATGATTTCCGGTATGGCACCTTTGGGGAAGGCCAGGCAGGGCACACCGCTGGCCATAGCCTCGATCAGCGTAATGCCGAATCCCTCCTCCCACACCGCCGGGTGGACAAATAAATCCGCCTGCTGTAGCAGTTGGGGTACATCGGTGCGTCTGCCCAGGAACTGCACTTTATCTTCCAGGTGCAGCCGGGCGCTCAGGGCTTGCATTTGCTCTGTATAGCCGCCGTGATCGGAGCCGACCAGCGTAAGGGTGATAGGGGCGTCTGTCGGACAGGCGGCTATGGCTTTAAGCAGTAGGTCAATGCCCTTGCTGCTGAAAATGCGCCCCACATAAATCAGTCGAAAAATGCCGTCTGCATGCTCTGGATGAGGGGTAAATCGAGCCAAATCCGTGCCGTTATAGACGACGGTTATTTTCTCTTTCGGCAGTCGGAATAGCCGTACATAGCTTTCTGCCACGGAGTTGGAGATGGCAACAATATGCGCAGAGTGCCTGGCGGCGCTGTGCATAAGCCATTTATACAATCGGCTTTTGAAACCCTGACCGATATTGTCTGCGGCGTTAGAATGCAAATACAGCAAAAAGCGTACCTTTTTCAGCCGTAAGGCAGCATAAATATGCGCCAGGCGTGTGTAGGGAGAGCCGGTGTGGTCCACCACCACATCAATGCGGTGTGCCTTGCAGTAGCGCACCAGGTCGGTCGCCGCCTTCAGCGGGTGGTTCTTGGCGCCGGTGGCCACTTGTACTGTGCCCCCCTGGGCGGCAATTTCATCGGCAATAGAACCGCCTTCAAAAAGGAAGTAAAAGAAATTGTGATGGGCAGAGTGTTTGTTAATATCCCGGCACAGGCTCACAATGCCGCCGGGACCGCCGCTTAATTGCAGGTGCAGAATATTCATATAAACCATCTCTCCTTTATGCGGATGTACGCCTTTTGCACCTTTCGGCAAAAATCCATTCGTTGCCGCAGACGGCGCTGCTTTTCGTCCGCCGCCGGGTCCAGAGCGTTGTAGCGGGCAATGTCTGCCCGGGTGGTGACCCCGGTTTTCGGTTCATAGCCGGTTTTGCCGATAAAATAGGTGTCTGCCGCCGGGTCAATATGCAGCGGCAGACGGCGAGAGCTGATATGAATATAAACAAATTCGTCCGTCAGCCACTGGCCATTGTAGTAAGCGTCTCGAAAGACCCGACCGTGGTCGCAGTAAAAAATCTGCTCCGTATAGTTGGGGTGCAGTTGATTATCTGCCGTAATCCCCACATCGGTGATTGCCAGTCGGTCGCTGGCCTTGGTGATGTCCGCATAGTCCTGCCGGTCGTAAAAGGGCAGCCCCAGTGCCTTATACTTGGCGCTGATGCCGTTGATTTCGTCAAAAACGGCAATTTCTCTTGTGGTGAATGCCTTGCGGTAATCCATACCTACCGGTTGGCGGTAAACGGCATTATTCTCCGGCGTATTGCGGTAGAGGGACAGGTGGCCAAAGGCGTAGAACTTGTCATACTTTTGCAGTTTATCCTCTGTAAAATACGCGCGCAGATCGCCGAATACCAGATCCATATCCCCGTAGCCCCAAAAGTCGTAGCCGGATAGCTCCGGTGCAAAAATTTCGCCGTAGGCGGGCTTGTAGTCACACAGCTTATAGGGGGTGTGCAGGGTAATGGCAAAGTCAAAGCACCCGGCCACACGGCGTTGCAGCGCCGCAAAGGTAGTGGGGTGTAGGTGCATATTCTCCGGCAGATGGGTTGGTGTGTCGTCCGTAAACAGCAAAAAATCTACGGTAGCATTGCGCCGACAGCTTTCCGCAAACAGGGGAAAGTTCTCCGGCAACTTGCCAAAATAGCAAAGGATAACAGCAATTTTGGTCATAGGCGTCCCCTTACTTTTGCGCTTCCGGGATAAAGGCATTTTCGCTGAGGGCGTATTTGCCGCCTTTTAGAAACTTGTGCTTGACCACCCACCAGGCGGGCACCCAAATGTACTTGTGCATGGCGGGAGAGACGGAGCCGATCATCCAGCAGTTGCGGTCGCACTGCTTGGTGGCGGCGCGCACGGCCTTGGCTTGGTCGCTGTTCCACAAGGTGTCCCAGTCGCCAATATCATGCAGATTGCCCATGACGGCCTTCTTTGCCATGCCGTTGCAGGGGATCACATCGCAGAATGGATCGATAAAGAATGCGTCCTTGCTCATATCACAGGGAAGCAGTCGTTTGTTGCCGTATATGTAGTTGATCAGCCCGTGGTTAAAGTAGGCACGAAACCACTTTTTTGGGCTGTGGCTGTGCAGCAGCTCGTTAATGAGCGCTTCAAAATTTTGGGCCACTTTGTATTTGTCGTCAATTTTATTGTCCGTTTTGCGGAAGTAGAAAGAATTATGCAGGGTGGCGGTGGCAAATTCCATGCCCAGTTCATCGGAGATCTTGTAAAGCGGCACCAGGTCCTCACAGTTCAGGTCCTGCACCGTCATGCCGAACCCTACATCCGGGTGCCCCATTTCCACCAGTTTCTTTAAGGTGGAGTAGCCCCGATTAAAGCCGTCCGGAATGCCGCGAATGGTATCGTTGGTCTGTTGCAGTCCCTCAATGGAAATGCGAATGCCCACTTTTGGAAATCGGCGGCAAAGCTCTAAGATACGGTCCGTAAAATACCCATTGGTGGAGATCACAATGCGGTTGCTCTTTTTGTACAGCGCCTCCACAATATCGCCAATGTCCTTGCGAATAAAGGGCTCGCCGCCGGTGATGTTGGTAAAGGCCATTTCCGGCAGCAGGCGAATATCATCCAGGGTGATCTCTTCCTCCGGGCGGGTGGGGTCCTTAAAGCAGTCGCACATATTGCAGTGGGCGTTGCACCGATAGGTAACAATCACAGTGCCGTATAGAGTTCGTTTAGCCATACTGATCTTCTTTCTTCAGTTTGATTTTTATGCGTTATAGTCAGACAGTAACTTGTCTGTATAATCCTGTACGGAGAGGAAGGCGTCTGCCCGGCAGGCGGCGGTCATGGCCGCCAGTCGCTCCGGCTCCAGGTCCAGGCGGCACAGCGCCGCGCCCAGGGCCTTGGTGTCGCCGGGGGGCAGCAGCACGCCGGTCTTGCCGTCCTCGATCAGCTCCGGTATGCCGCCGATATTGGTGCCCAGCACCGGCGTGCCCAGCGCAATGCTCTCCATCACGGAGTAGGGGCAATTCTCATACCATACGCTGGGATAAATGCTGCATTTGGCTGCGGCAATGCGGCGGTATAGGTCGTCCCCGGTGCAAAAGCCTACATCTGTGGCATTGGGCAGTTGCTGAATTTCCTCTGCCATGGTACCGCTGCCGGCGAACACAAAGTGCAGCTGAGGCAGCGCCTTGGCGGCGGCCAAAAGGGTATCAATGCCCTTTTCTTTGTCATAGCGGCCAAAGTAGAGCACATAGTCTTCTTTTTCCACCTGCGGGCGGGGCGGCACGGTGCAGAAGTTGTGCAGCACCCGGGTGCGCCCGGCCAGATCCGGGTGTTTTTCCATCTGGCTTTGCATAAAGGCAGAGCAGCAGATCACGCGGTCGATCTCTTTGTACGTATGAGCCTTGCGGTACAGGGTAGCCTCGGCAGCGCCCAGCAGGCTCTTAGCCCGTGAGCCGTGCATGCATCGGTGTTGCACGCAAGGCGTGTACTTGCCGCCCAAGCAGGCGGTGCAGTTCTCCATGGTGTCCGGCCGATTGAGCATGTGGTTGGGGCACAGCAGTTGGTAGTCGTGGGCCGTGTACAGGATCTTGGTGTGTCGTCCGGTGGCCTTGTCCCAGGCGCGTATTTCCAAGATCACCGCAGGGGTCAATTGGTAGTTAAAGTTGTTCAGGTGTACCACTTGGGGCTGCAGATCCTCCAGCACCCGGCGCAGCTGCCGCCGGGCGTGGGTGGAGTATACCGTGCGCAGAGCGTAGCTCACTTTTTTTACCGGGTTGGCGGTGTGGTAGTCGGTATCTTTGGTGTAGGCACCGACTCGGTTGCCCACGCAATTGCCCCGGTGCTCCATACCAAAGTATTCTACCCGGTGGCCTCGGCGGCTTAGCTCCGCCCCCAGCCCCATCATATAGGTTTCTGTTCCTCCTTTGGGGTACAGAAATTTGTTAATAAAGAGAATGTTCATCTCATGGCTCCCCGACAGCAGCACAAGGGGCTGCCTGTTTTTTTAGAATATAGCGGGTGGGGTACAGAAAAAAATTAAACACCGGTACCCGTGCGGCAATGCGACCCGCCGCCATGGGCAATAGAAAAGAGGCGGCCAGCCCCAGTGCAATGTGCATCACCGGGTTTTGTACCCCAAAGTGCAGCAACAGGCTGCGTACCGGCGCTGCACAAATGGTGTGCAGCAGATAGATTGGAAAAGTGTCCCGGCTGCACAGGTTCAACGCCTGGCATAGCTTTGTGTCCGGGTGCCACAGTTGTGTAGCGGATAGCACCGCTCCGCAGGCCAGCAGTCCACACAGCAGCGAAAGCACCCGGTTGCCGTGGAGCAGGGTAAAGGTAATTCCTGCCAGCAATAAAAATCCGGCGCCCAACAGCAGCGGCAGCGACTTTTTGCGCAATAAATCGGCAGGCGCATTGGCCAGTGCCAGTCCCATGGCAAACCAAATCAAGTTTTGCAACACGCTGCGCACACAGCCTGGCAGTACAGCCGCAGCTGAGAGACCGCAAATGAAATAGGTACATAACCCCAGGGCGATCAGAGCCAAGCTGCCCTTTTTGCCCGCAGGGGGGATCAGTACGAAAAAGAGAAACAGCACCGGTAGATACCAAAAGGGCGCCGGCGGGTTTAGGAAAAAGTAGGCCACCGGCCCCCGTTCCTCGGCCATATTGACTCCGGCGGGGAACAGCAGCTTCAGCGCATAGTTCGCACCGGCAAAGGTAAAGTAGGGCACGCACCATACTTTGGGCAAAGTGACCCAACACTACCAGCACGCAGGCCAGCAGCTTGGTGTGGTCTACCCATTGCAAGTGGGTTTTATTTTGCGCTTCTAACCTGTTCATACAGTTCCAGCGTCCTCTCGGTGACTTGGTCCCAGTTGTATTTTTGTAAAATATAGTCTGCGGCAGTGGCCTTGCAGCGCTTCACCATGTCCGGCTGAGATAGCAGCTGCTCCAGCAGTCGCTTTAAGTCTGCCGTGTTGCCTTTTTGGAAGGCAAAGCCGTGGTCACCGCATACTTCCGTACACTCGGGTATGTCCGAGGTGACGCAGCAGTTGCCGTAGCTCATGGCCTCCAGCAGACTGATGGGCATACCCTCTAAGTCCGAGGGCAGGCAGTAGAGATAGGCACCGGCGTACAGCGCAGCCAAAGGCGCGCCCTGCACAAAGTCCGTAAAGACGATACGCGCATCTCCGGCGGCCTTGGCTTTCAGCTGATTGAAATATTCCTCTGAGTGGCTGGCACCACCGGCGATCACCAGCTTTTTATCTGTTTGCAGTGTGCGGTAGGCGTCGATTAAATAGTGGATGCCCTTCTCCGGGACAATGCGACCGAGAAACAGGATATAGCTGTCCTTTTCCAGTCCAAAGCGGGACAGAGGGGACAGGTCCGCCGCCTCCGGTGGGTCAATGCCGTTTTCAATCCGCACGGTTTGGCGGTGATAGGTGTCAGCAAAATACTGCTGCATACTGGCAGACAGCACGATGATCTCGTCTGCATACTTGGCAGCCATACGCTCGCCAAAGCGGAGAAAGCGGGTGGCAAAGCCGCCCCACTTGGCCCGCTGCCAGTCCAAGCCATGAATGGTGACCACGCATTTTTTGCCAAAGCACTTGGCCAAGGGCACCATAGCCGCCGGACCCTCTGCGTGGAAGTGAATGATGTCGTACCCACCGAACAGCGCCCGCACTGTGGCAAAAAAGCTGTACACAATGGCATTGAGCTTTTTGCTGTTCGGGGTGGGCACCCAGCGGATCTGTACCCCGTCCAGGTTGTGCATGTGGCTGTGATCATCAAAGGCGGTTCCGGCCACATGGCGGCTTTTGCGATTATAAACGGTGACCCGGTGGCCCCGCTGTACCATACGGCGGGACAGGGCTTCTACCACAATCTCAACGCCGCCCTCTCGGGAGGGAATGCGCTTGTGACCGATCATTGCGATTTTCATGGTCGCCCTCCTTATTGTGCCCCGCGGCCGGTAAACACCACGCCTAAGGTTTTGAACAGAATCTTAATATCCAGGCTGGGGGACCAGTTGTCTATGTACTGGCAGTCCAGGCGCACCACTTCTTCAAAGTCCTCAATCTGGGATCGGCCGCTAACCTGCCACAGCCCGGTAATGCCCGGTCGCATGGACAGCCGCCGCTTGTGGTGGGAGCTGTACTGCTCAAATTCGTCCAGCGTGGGCGGGCGGGTGCCAACCAGGCTCATATCTCCCCGCAGTACATTGTAGAACTGGGGTAGCTCGTCGATGCTGAACTTGCGGATAAAGCGGCCCACTTTGGTAATCCGCGGGTCATTGTCCATCTTGAACATCAGACCTTGCATATGGTTTTTTTCTTCAAATTCTTTTTTGCGTTGCTCTGCGTCCGCGTACATGGACCGCAGTTTATACA
>ENA-UEYG01000448-UEYG01000448.1-human-gut-metagenome-genome-assembly--contig:-NODE-448-length-31919-cov-5.459236_pt1 | contig 31919 bp, 26 predicted proteins | sample MGYA00242933_ERZ507934 | MGnify/ENA primary metagenome ERZ507934 (study PRJEB26167, sample SAMN06115527) | human gut metagenome | host: Homo sapiens | place: China:Zejiang | collected 2015-11-10... | reverse complement strand
TTTTATCCGCCCTGCATGGCGCGCAGCTTCCTGTAGATCGTGGCAACGCCAATGCCCAGGGCTGCGGCGGCCTGTGTTTTGCCCTCCACCGTATCCCCGTATACGGCAAGGGCCTGCCGGACGGCGTTTTCCTCCAGTTCCCGCAAAGGCACTATGGGGGCTGCCTGGGCGGGCGGGGGCGATGCCGATCCTCCTCCGGATGGAAAGCGGAAAGAACGCTGGGCGTCATGGTGCGCCGCCATGGCCGCCTCGCTGATTTTCCGGGGCAGCATGGCGCAGGTCAGGTCGCCGCCAGGATTAATATTGACCATATATTCCATGCAGTTCTGAAATTCCCGCACATTGCCCGGCCAGGGATAGTGCTGGAGCTTCTCTACCATGGCCGGGCTCAAGCGCATGGGCCATTTGCCCAACGACGTGCAAAACCGGCTCAGAAAAAATTCCCCAAGCTGGGGGATGTCTTTTTTCCGCTCCCGCAACGGCGGCAAATGGATGGGGATGACATTGAGCCGGTAATACAGATCCTCCCGGAACATGCGTTCCGCCACCAGCGCCTGCAAATCCTCATTTGTCGCGGCAATGATGCGCACGTCTACAGAAATGAGCCTGTTGGAGCCAAGCCGGGTAAAACTCCTGTCCTGCAGCACCCGCAGCAGCTTGACCTGCAGGTGCAGCGACATGGAGCTCACTTCATCCAGAAAGACCACGCCGTGGTTGGCCAGCTCAAACTTGCCCATGCGGCCGGACCTGTTGGCCCCGGTAAAAGCGCCGCTTACATAGCCGAAGAGTTCGCTTTCCAGCAGGTGACCGGGAATGGCCCCGCAGTTGATGGCGATGAAAGGCTGGTCGCGCCGGTCGCTTTCAGCATGGATAGCCCTGGCGAAAATCTCCTTGCCCGTACCGCTCTCGCCCGTGATCAGCACCGTGGAGACGGAATCGGCTATCTGCAGGACCCGTTTTTTCAGTTGCCCCACCACGGGGCTTTCACCGATGATGCTGGCCACTCCGGCTCCCACGGCGCTCGCGGCCCGACCATCCGCACCCAGCCGCCCGGCAAAACTGGTGGTGCTTTCCGCCACCAGCACATTGGCAAAGCTGTCGTCCCCGTCTTCAAACCAGATATGGTTGCCGAACAGGGTTACTTCCTTGTGGGGCAGCCGCACCACAAACTCATCGGCGTCCAGCACGGTATTGCCTGTTTTGCTCAGCTCCAGGCCGGTCCCTTCGTAGTCTTCAGGAATGGCCAGCTCCTTGCGCGCCATTTCGTTGCAGAAGCTGATCCGCCCTCCGCGGGAAAACACGATAATGATGCGCGGGTTGGAATCCGTCACGCGCATGAGCATATCAAGTTTGCGCTCGGCCTGACGGGAAGAGCGGCGCTCCAGGGCGTTCATGGCCAGCAGATGGGAGGTCTGCTCCAGAAATTCCATGTAAAATGTCTTATTGGCGAGTACGGTCTTTTTTCGCTCTTCCGAAAAGCAAAGCAGACCAATAATGCCCACGGTCTTGCCCCCCACCACGATGGGCGAGCAGATATTGAGCATTTCCCGGCAATTGCGCAGGTTGGGGCAGGCGCGGCAAATGGGGTGCTCCCGCGGGTTGTCAAGGCAGATGGTCCGCATGGTACGCATGGCTGTAAAGTACAGCTCCCCGGCGTCCTCAATGCTTTCGCCAATGCCGGCCGCATAGCCGCCCGTGCCGCCCAGCCGGATCAGATCGGCGTCCACGATCTCTATATCCATCTGGGTGACGGTAGCCAGCATATTAGTAAAGGCTGTAATCTTTTTACCCATGTATTTCAGTGGATTATCAACTTGCATAGCCATATGCACCTGTTTTGCGGCTTGAGCGTGTAGCGCTTCGGGGCACAGTGGAGGCCGCAAGGCCGCGGTTTTCGTGCCGCCGGACGCGCTGGAACGGGAGGGCAGTGCCCACAAAAAAGCGCCTTCGTGAGACAGCAATAAAATGGCAGGGCTTCAGGCGCAACCACCCCGAAAAAGAAGCGACGGCGAAAACGCCGCCCCCTGCCGCCGCAAAGGGGCGAACCAACTCGAAGAAAAGGTTCCCCTGCGACGGCCAACGGGCTTGCACCTTTATCCTTATTTTTTTACTATGCTTCACAACATGACCGCAACCTGCCTCCGACAGCGGGCGCGGCCTGCGAACGGGCCCCTTGCCGTCAAAGTACGGCTCATAAAAATACGCACAGCCGCGCGGGCAGACCCCGGTTATTGCTGTACAGATATAAATGTAATTTATTTGAGCTGTTATATGTCAGCCAGAGCGCTTTGTATGCTCCGGCCGGCGGCAGCCCTAAACAAAAAACATCTTCAGATCAGGTTCCCTTTGCGCAGGTGTCGTCTCAACGCTTACGGCGCCTCTAACGGCTCAAATACATTGTGCTTGCGCCCCTACGCGGACGTTTGCCTAGGCAGCCGCCAAGGCATTGCAAGGTTAAAACAGCCTAACAAGAACAGTTACCATCTTGTCAGCCACCGCAAAATGCCGTAGGGTAATGCGCGTACCCGCAGGCCGCATTCCCCTCTGCAAGCCGCGCGGCCGCGGCGCAGGAGAAGTCATGGCGTGTAAGAAAAACACCGGCATCTATGTGGCCGCCCTGCTGCTCTTTCTGGGCGGTGTGGGCTATCTGACGTACTCCGGCTTTGCCGAAAACAGCGTTTACTTCCTCAATGTTTCCGAGGCCAGGGCCGCCACACCCGAAAAGCTCACCGCGGCTCGTCTGTTCGGCACCGTGGCCGAGGCCGGACTTGCCCCGCACAGCGCCGGTCCCGGCGTGGACTTTCGCCTGGTGGACAAAGACAACGTGCACCAGACCATTGACGTCACCTACAGCGGCGTGGTGCCCGATACCTTCAAGCCTGGGGCCGAAGTCATTGTGGAAGGCGGCATGGGGCCCGAAGGCCGCTTCAAGGCCAAAACTCTCATGACCAAGTGCCCTTCCAAGTATCAGAAAGAAAACCGGCGCGGCTGACCCGCCGCCGCCCCGTGCCCCCGATACCGCGTCCGTCCGAGGCCGGGCGCGCGCTCTTTTGCGCGCCGTAAGGCCGGAACGCCCGTCAAAGGACTCTCATGTACGTATTCGCCTTCGCTCTCCTGCTTCTCGTACTGCTGGCCGCGCTGGGCGGCGGCGGCCTGGCCCTGCTGCAGCTATGGCAGGGCCGCGATGACTGCCTGCGCCTGGTGGAAAAAGCCCACCTGGTCATCAGCGCCGCCCTGACCCTGGCCTCGGCCCTGCTGCTGCACGCCCTGTACTGGAACGACTTCAGCGTACAGTATGTGGCCCACTATACGGACCGCATCCTGCCCGTATTTTACCGCCTCACGGCCTTCTGGGCCGGGCAGCCCGGCTCCATGCTGTTCTGGGCCCTGGCCGTGGGTCTGAGCGGCACGCTCTTTGCCTGTACGCGCGCCTACCACGGCCTGAGCCGCCCCACCAGACTCTGGTACTGGGGCTTTTTTTACGTCATCATGGGCTTTTTTGCTCTGGTGCTCACGGCCTGGAGCAACCCTTTTGTGCTGCAAAGCCCGGTCCCGCCCGACGGCAACGGCCTCAACCCCCTGCTCCAGAACCCCGGCATGATCTTTCATCCGCCCCTGCTCTTTCTGGGCTACGGCGGCTTTACCGTGCCCGCCTGTCTGGCCCTGGCCCAGAGTCTTTCCGGCCAGGCCCGCACGGAAGGGGCCTGGTTTCGCGTGGCCCGCCCCTGCATCCTCCTGGCCTGGATCTTCCTCACCGCCGGCATCGTGCTGGGCGCATGGTGGGCCTATATGGAACTGGGCTGGGGCGGCTACTGGGCCTGGGATCCGGTGGAAAACGCCTCTCTCATCCCCTGGCTCATTGCCACAGCCTCACTGCACACCCTTATTGTGGAGGACCGCCGCCGCAAATTCACACGCGTCAATGTGGCCATGATGGCGTTGACCACCGTGTCCGCCTTTTTCGCCACCTACCTGGTGCGCAGCGGCGTCATCGACTCCGTACACGCCTTTGGCGATGGCGGCGTGGGCACGCCCCTGCTCTGCTTTATCCTGGCCGGACTGGCCGTGGCCCTCTGGGTGCCCCTGACCGCCCCGGCCGAAGGCGAACCCCTGGCCGGCCTGTACAGCCGCGAGGGCTTTCTTACCCTGGTGGCCTGGGTGCTGCTGGCCCTGGCCGCGATCATCCTCACGGCCACCATGTGGCCCGTGATCAGCAAGCTCTGGTCCGCCGCGCCGCAAGGGCTGGACGCCCGCTTTTACAACCGCGTCTGCCTGCCCCTGGGCGCAGCGCTGCTGGTGCTCATGGCCCTCTGCCCCTGGCTGGGCTGGGGCGGCGGCATGCGCAACAAAAAGAGCTTCTGGATTGTGCTGGCGGCCGCCCATCTGAGCGGCGCGGGCATCTGGCTGCTGGGCTACCGGCAGTCCGTGGCGCTGCTGGCCGCGGCTGCGGTGGTGGGCATACTGGTGGGCGTGGGCGTGCTGCTCGCCCGCCGGGATGTATGGCGGCACCCCCCCAGCCTGGGAGCTCTGGGCGCGCACCTGGGCATGGCCCTGGCGGCTCTGGGCATAGCCTTTTCCGGCCCCTACACCCAGGACAGTGAAATGGCCCTGCGCCAGGGCGAATCCGGCACGGTGGGCGCGTACACCGCCACCCTGCTGGAGTTGCAGGAAGGCAGCCGCCCCGGTTATGATTTCATCGCCGCGCGGCTGCAGGTCAGCAAAAACGGCAAGGCCGTGGGCGAGGTAGCGCCGGAACGCCGCCTCTACGACAAATTCGGCAACATGCAGTTCTCTGAAGTGGACGTCATCCCCGGCCTGGGCAACGAGGTCTACGCCTCCCTGCTGGGCCTGGACGGCCAGTCCAGGGTGGTGGTCAAGGTCAGTGTGGAGCCCCTGGTCAACTGGCTGTGGATCGGCGGCACGCTCATGTGCTTCCTGCCGCTCCTGGGCCTGCGCCGGGGCAAGGGACGCGCCGACGGTCAAGGCTCCGGCAACGCGGCCCCCGACGGCGACGCCCCGAAGGACACGGACGCGCCGGAGGACGGCCAGACCGCCTGAACCCCAGGCGTTCCCGCCCGCAACCGCGCGAATTCGCGCTGTCGTTGCGCGGGCGCGCCGCGTGGAGCCCGCTCCGGGGACGGCGCAGACCGGCCCGGTGCGGCGACAGAGACACAAACAGAGAGGCTGACGGAGCGCAGGGGCGCAGGGCGGACCGCATGCCGCCGCCCCCGCAGATCCGTCCGGGGTGGTCCGGTGCTGGAACTTGCGCGCGTCGCCAAAATCTACGGCGTCAAGGTTGTTTTCAAAAACGTGAGCTGCGCTTTTGCGGCGGGCAGCGTTTCTCTGCTGGTGGGCGGCAACGGCGCGGGCAAGAGCACGCTCATGCGCGTCATGGCCGGGCTGGCGCAGCCCAGCGCGGGCGCGGTGCGTCAGGACGACGACCTGCGCGTGGGCTATCTGGGACACAGCACTTTTCTCTATGCCGGGCTCAGCGCACTGGAGAACCTGAACTTCTGGCGTGAAGCCTACGGCCTGCGCCTTTCCCGCCAGGATCTGCTGGCCTGCCTGGAGCGGGTGGGCCTGGCGGCCCACGCTCAGGAGCGGGCCGGGATTTTTTCACGCGGCATGGCCCAGCGCCTGAACCTGGCCCGTGTGCTTATGCAGGAGCCGGATCTGCTGCTGCTGGACGAACCGGGCACGGGCCTGGACGCGGCCTCCCTGGCCCTTTTGCGGCGGGAGATCAGTACCGCGCGGGCGCGCGGCGCCTGCGTGGTGCTCATCAGCCATGACCTGGCCGGCGACGCGCCCCTGGCCGACCGCCTGCTGGCCCTGGGAGAAGGCAGACTGCTCTTTGACGGCCCGCCTGCAGGATTCGACGGCTTTGCCGCGTCAAACTCCCTTGCGCCAGACGCCCTTACGCCGGGTGCGTTCACGGCAGGCCCCTGCGCGTCGGGGGCCCCCACCGCCGACCGCCCTGCCGGAGGCCCCCCATGCTGCGCCTGACCCTGGCCGTCTGCCGCAAGGATCTGACCCTGGTGCTGGCCAGGGGCAGCGGCCTGGTGCAGGCGCTGCTGCTGGGGCTTTTGCTGCTCTTCGTGTTCAGCCTCTCGCAGGGCGTGGGCGAACGCATGACGCCCCAGGGCGCGGCCGCCGTGTTCTGGCTCAGTTCGGCCTTCTGTCAGGTACTGGTCTTCAACCAGCTTTACGCCCTGGAGGAGGCCAGCAACGCCCGCCTGGGCCTGCTGCTCTGCCCCGCGCCCGTGCAGGCCGTATGGCTGGGCAAGGGCTGCGCGGGCCTGGTGCTGCTGGTCCTGGCGCAACTGGTCTTTCTGCCCGCCGCAGTGGTTTTTCTGGGGCAGGAAGTGAGCGGCGCGCTGCTCCCCGCTCTGGCCGCCCTGGTCCTGACAGATCTGGGCATGTGCGCTCTGGGCTCCTTGCTGGGGGCCCTGGCCCAGGGCCAGGCCGCACGCGAATCGCTGCTCAGCATTGTGCTTTTCCCGCTGCTGACGCCGCTTCTGCTGGCAGGCATCAGCGTGGGGGCGCAGACCCTGGGCGCGCCCGCCCCGGACGGTCCCGGCCTCTGGTTGGGCTTGGCCGCCGCTTTTGACGCCGTTTTTCTGGGGGCGGGACTTTTGCTGTTCGGCTTTATCTACGCGGGGGAGGACTGATGCCAAAATTTTCGTCATGGCCCCAGGCGCTGGCCCTGCTGGGGGGCGTGGCCTTTGCGGTCTGCCAGTGGCTCATCTTTGCCTACGCCCCGGTGGAAGCCACCCTGGGCCTGGTGCAGAAAATTTTTTACGTCCACCTGCCCTTGGCCTGGTGGGCGCTGATCAGTTTTTTTGTGGTTTTTCTCGCCTCTGTGGCGCACCTCTGGCGGCGGCGTCCCGGCGCGGACCGGCTGGCCGCCGCCGCGGCCGAGGTGGGCGTACTGCTGAGCGGGCTGGCCCTGGTCACGGGCATGCTCTGGGCGCGACGCTCCTGGGGAGTGTGGTGGACCTGGGATCCGCGCCTGACCACCACCCTGATCATGTGGTTTGTCTACGCCGGGTATCTGGTCCTGCGCGGGCTGGATCTGCCGCCCCAGCGCCGGGCCACGGTCTGCGCCGTGGTGGGCGTGGCGGCCTTTCTGGACGTGCCTCTGGTCTTTATTTCCGCGCGCATCTGGCGCTCCATCCACCCTGCCGTCTTTGCCAGCGAAGGGGGCGGACTGGACCCGGCAATGCGCCTCACGGCCATGACCTGCGTGGCCGCTTTCGGCCTGCTCTGGGCCGGGCTGGTCTGGACCCGCAAACGCCAGCTGGACCTCTCGGCCCGCCTGGAGGCTCTCACCGTCAACCGTCTGCACGGCTGACGCCCGATTTGGAGAACACCCCTATGGACACCCTGACCTGGATCATCCTGGCCAACGCCGCCGTGTGGGCGGGGCTTGGCGCGTATCTGGCCTTTCTGGCGGCGCGCCAGCGTCGTCTGGCTCTCCGCCTGACCCAACTGGAGCTGTGCGACCATGACTGACACCCCTTACAGCGCGCGCCGCGCCCGCGGCCTGGCCCTGTTTCTGGGCCTGGGCCTGCTGGTCATGCTGGGCATCTCGCTCAAGGACCGCTTTGAGCACCCCCACCTGACCGTGGAAAACCGTCAACCCGCCCCCGCAGCCCGCGACAGCGGCCAGGCCGCCATTGGCGACCTTATGCGCCAGGTGGCTGAAAATCCGCGCGACAGCAAGGCCATGATCCACCTGGTGGAACATCTGGTCACCGTCCAAAACTGGGAAGCCGCCGAAACCTTTGCCCAGCGCGCCATCACCCTGGATGTGAACAATCCCCGCCCCCTTTACCTGCTGGGCGTGGTGCAGCACAACCAGGGCCGCCACAAGGAAGCCGCCGCCACGTTGGAAAAGGTGCTCACCCTCAAGGACGATGCCGCCGTGCGCTACAGCCTGGGTGTGCTCTATCTGTACTATCTGGACGAGCCGGAGCGCGGCATAGCCCAGCTCAGCGCCGGGCTGCACAGCCCCGAAGCCGGCGAAGACCTCAAGGCCGCCATCCGGGCCGAACTGGAAAAAGCGCCCCTGCCGCAGCAGGGCGCGGACAAAAAATAGCGGGATTGTCGTTACAGGGGCAGCACCCAGGGGCCCGCCCCCAAGGGACGTTCCGTCCTTGGGGCGGGCTGTTTACGCACGCCGGGCAGCGGAACAAACGTTATTTGTCCAAAGTAAGCAGCTGCACGGCCGCAAGGTGCTCCAGTTCTTCGGCCAGGGCCAGGGCCCCGGTCAGGTCTTCCCCGGCGCAGCACAGGCCGTGCCCGGCCATCCACACGGCCGGACGCTCGGCGGCGGCCCTGCCCACGGCCTGGGCCAGTTCCGCGCCGCCCGGCGGCAAGGCCGGGGCAAAGCCCAGCCTGGCGCGCCAGACATCGGCCTCAAACAGGGGTAACCGCAACATGGCCTCTGGCGGGCAACGCAGGCTCAGGGCCAACAGATGGCGCGGGTGGACGTGCACAATAGCTCTGCAGCGCGGCCTGGCCGCGTACACAGCCAGGTGCATGGCGCTCTCGCTGGAAGGCGGGCCGCCCAGCAGCACACCCCCTGTGCCCGCGTCCATAAGGCAGCAGTCCGCCGCCGTGAGCCGCCCCTTGGCCGCGCCCGACCGGGTGATGCAGATGCGCCCGCCCGGCGCGGCAACAGGCCTGGGGGCCGCCCCGCTTGCGGCGGCTTCATCTGCATCGGATATTTTTGCTCCGGGCTCTTTTCCTTCGGGCGTTTTTGCTCCGCACAGGACCGGGGCCGCTTCCGTCGGCGAGGATGCGACCGCCGCAGCGGGCAAAAGCAGGCTCACATTGCCGTTGCAGCCGCAGAGCAGGCCCAGCAGCCAGGCGTCCCGGCAGACCGCGCGCAGCTGCTCCACGGCGTAGTCCGGCAGACGGACGGGGTTTGCGGCGGCGCTCATGCCCGGCCTTCTTGAAGGATGGTGCTGCAGCCCTGGCCGCAGTCTTCCCAGAGACGCTTTATCTTCCTGACAAATGCGTCGCCGATAACGCCCTTGTTGCCGGAACGGGCGTATTCCTTGTTCACAAGTTCCCGCGACAGGCGCAGGGCCCGCGCCACGGGGGCGTATGCCGGGTCTTCGCCCAAGATCACCTCATGGCTGCGGGTAACGTCCAGCACGCGGTAGCGCAGGGGCGTCCGCCAGCTGCGGGCGCAGATGTTATAAAGATAGCCGTTCAGGCTGAACAGCCCCACCCCCCCATCTTCTTCCACAAAAAGCCGGCTGTGTTCACGCCCCTTGTCCAGCAGACGGAGGTCATAGTCCCTGGGGTTCGTGCCCTGGTGTTCCATCAACGGCGCGGCATAGTAATAGTACTGCGGAAAGCCCGCACACCGCATGCGCAGCCCGTAGTCCCCGTCCTCAGCGCCGTAAAGGCCGTAGTCCTCGCTCCAATATCCCAGGATGTCCGAAACGGCCCGCGGCACCATCAGGCACTGCCCACACAGATTGCTGACGCAAATGCCCAGCTCCCCGTCCTCACAGCGCAGATGCGGCTGCCTGCGCACCTCTTCCGGCGAAAACGACGGTCCCAGGGTAGACCGGGGCTCCACGCGCGCATAGAGGCGAAAAAGCCGGTCCAGCCAATCCGGGGCCGTAATGTGCATGTCGTTGTCAAACTTTATGTAGAACGGCGCGTCTACTGCCCGCCAGCCCAGATTGCAGGCGCAGGAAATGCCCATGTTGCGCGGCAACAGAAACAGATTGTGGATAAGCCCTTCGCGGTGCAGATCCAGCAGCCTGCGACGCAGTTCCGGTTCGCTGCCGTTGTCCACCACCGTAAGTACATAAGGGATGGACGTGCGGGTTTTGCCGCGCAGGTTCAGAATATTTTTCAGGGTCATGGCCGGACGGTTGTAAACCGGCATGGTGATGTTGCACTGTGTCGTCGTGCTCATGAACGCGCCCCTTTGCCCTCACACGGCCGTAAAGCGTTTTCATCTTGCCGGGCCGCCCGTCAGGGCCGCCGACGGAAAGGCGCTGCCGCGCCCCGCAAGCGGTTTTCAGGCCCCAGAGCCTGCGGCGGCAAAATGGTCAAACCCCTGCCCCAGAGCCTCTACCGGTTCGTTATTACAGAGAATGCGCCCCCCGGAGGTGACCACGCCAATGCTGGTCAGGCCGGGGATGGCCGCGTGCAGGGCCGGGAGCATATCCGGCGCGCAGGAGCCCAGCAGGGCATAGTCCTCGCCGCCGTTCAGGGCCTCGTGCACGGGATTTCTGCCCGTTTGTGCGGCGTAGCGCACCACCTCCGGATGGAGCTGGCCCCGGGCCAAAACGATTTCCGCCCCCAGGCAGGCGCAGCGGTCTGTGCAGGTAACGCTCTGCTCGCCCGTGAGCCCCAGCAGACGCGGCAGATCGCGCAGCAAGCCGTCAGAAAGGTCCATAAGGGCCGGAGGCCGGGCGTTATAACCCGCCCGCGCCAGCATGAGCCCCGCGTCCACCTGCGGCCAGGGGCGCAGATGGGCAGCGCAGGCGGCTGGCCAGGCGTCGAGAGCGGCGCGGCCCTGAGCCTCCAGGGCCTGCAGGCCCGTGCGGGCCAGCCCCAGGCGGCCCACCACAAACAGGCTGTCCCCCGGCATGCTGCCCCCGCGCACCAGAAAGCCGCCCGGCTCCACGGCCTCGCCCCAGACCGTGACGGAAATGTGCAGCCGTTCGCAGCGGGAAAGGTCGCCACCGGCCAGCACCATCTGCCGTTCCTGGGCCAGCCCGGCCATGCCCGCAAAAAACGCGTCCAGCCAGGCCGCGTCCGCCCAGGCGGGCAGCCCCAGACACAGGCTGAAGCCCAAAGGTCGGCCGCCGCAGGCGGCTATGTCGCTCACGTTGACGGCCAGGGCCTTGTAGCCTGTGTCCTCCGGCGTAAAATAAGCACGGCGGAAGTGGATGTCCTCCAGAAACAGATCGCTGCTCACACACAAGGGGCGCCCCGCCCGCAGGATGGCGCAGTCATCGCCGCGCCCCAGCAGCAGGGAAGGATGGGTGGCGGGAAAGTGGCGGGCCAGCAGGCCCAGAATGCCGTCTTCGGAAAGGGAGGCGTGCATCTCAACCCTCCAGCAGCAGATATTCGCGCAAAATAACCTTGAGACCGAAACCGGGAAAATTAACCTGCACCTTGTCCGGCGGCAGTTCCTTCACGATCTTGCCGCGCCCGAAAATGCGGTGGCGGCAGTAGCAGAGCGCGCCTGCGGCCGCAGAAGCTGTCCCCGAAGCCTCCGGCGCGGCGGCAGGCTCCACGGACGTTGCCGCAGGCGCGGGCGCGCGCTCTTCCGGCGGCAGCTGGCAGTCGTCCCAGGCGGCGGCCGGAGGTTCGGCCCCGTGATTGCGCAGGCCCAAGGCCGCGGCCGGAGCCAACAGCCCCTCGCCGGAGGCCTTGCGCCCAAAACCCGCACCGCCGGCCTCACGGCGGCGCAGTACGCCGCCAAAGCCCTCTACCCATTCCTCCACCAGACCGGGGGCCAGCTCACGCACAAAAGGGCTGGGGCTGGCGTGCTGGTTGCCCCGCTCGGCCCGGCTGTACAGGGCGGCGGGCACGTAGAGGTCCAGACTCTGACGGGCGCGGGTGCAGGCCACGTACATCAGGCGGCGTTCTTCCTCAAAATCTTCGGGCCGGGCCAGGGCATGCCGGGAGGGGAAGCGGTCCTCCACCAAATCAATAATGAGCACGGCATTCCACTCCAGCCCCTTGGCCGAATGCACGGTGGAAAGGGTCACCCGCCCCTCGCCGTCGTCGCCCTCCTCTTCCGGCGATTCCAGGGCCAGATCCGCCACAAAGAGGTCCAGCTCCGTATAGGCTGAGGCCATCTGCACAATTTCTTCCAGGCCTTGTTGCCGCCGGGGCCAGTCTTCGGGGTACAGGGTCTCCAGCCGGGGCCGGTAGTGCTCCAGCACGGCGTTCAGCGTGGCCGCCGGGGTCTGGGGCGCGGCGCGCAGGCTGTCCACAAAGCGCATGTCCTCCAGCAGGGCGGGAAAGCGGGCAAAGGCTTTTTCCACATTCTTGGCGTCGCCGCGGGCCGTTGCCGTATAGAGCTTTTCCACGGTCTTGGGGCCGATGCCGCGGTGCTGGGCCGCCATCCTGGCAAAGGCGGGCAGGTCCAGAGGGTTGAGCAGCAGACGCACATAGGCCATGACGTCCTTGACGTGCGCGGCTTCAGTGTAGCGCAGCCCCCCGTACTTGCGAAAGGCCACCCCGGCCTGGTTCAAGGCCAGCTCCAGCTGATACGAATGGAAGCCCGCCCGGAACAGCACGGCAATCTCGTGGGGCAGATGCTCCTGCAGCAATTCTTCAATGCGCCGCACCACCAGCCGGGCCTGGCTCAGGTCGCTCAGGGGCGTGATCAGGCGCACGGGCGCGCCGCCCTGTCTGCGCGTAAACAGCTTTTTGCGGAAGGATTCCGCCGCGTGGGCCAGCAAGCTGTTGGCCACGTCCAGCACGGGCTTGGTGGAGCGGTAATTCTCTTCCAGGCGGATGACCCGCGCCCCTGGGAACAGCTTGGGAAAATCCAAAATATTACGCACATTGGCGCCGCGAAAGGCGTAAATGGACTGGGCCTCGTCACCCACGGCCATGACGTTGCCGCTCTCCCCGGCCAGCAACCGCACCAGACGGGCCTGCACCAGGTTGGTATCCTGATACTCGTCCACCAGGATATGCCCGTAACGCTCGCGCAGGGCCGCGGCGGCCAGGGCGTTCTCCCGCAGCAGGGCTTCCAGCTCAAAAAGCAGGTCGTCGTAATCCAGCAGCCCCTTTTCCCGCCTGTAGGCCGTATAGGCCGTGTCCAGCAGCGCCAGGGATTCCGCGTGCGGCAGCAGATGAAAGGCCTCACGCCGCAGCACTTCGTCCAGGGGTTGTTCCTTGTTCCTGGCCTTGCTCAGCAGCCCCACAATACTCTGCGTTTTGGGGAAGGAGCGATCCCCCTTGCCCAGCCGCAGGGCCTCCTTGCACTGCTTTACGGCCGCGGTGATGTCCGCCGCGTCCATGACCGTAAAAGGCCGGTCGCCCAGCCAGGACGGCCGCCAGCGGCGCAAAACCCCGTAGGCAAAGGCGTGGAACGTGCCGCCCTGCACCCCGGCCAGCCCCTGCCCCAGCAGCAGCCCGGCCCGGTGCAGCATTTCCCGTGCGGCCTTGCGCGTAAAGGTAAGCAGCAACATGCTCTCCGGCGATACGCCCCGCTCCGCCAGCCAGGCCAGACGGTACACGATGGTGCGGGTCTTGCCGCTGCCCGCGCCCGCCACCACCAGGGTGGGGCCGTCGCCGCTGGTGGCCGCCGCGTACTGCGCCTCATTGAGGGCTTGTGCGTAATCAATCATGCGGGCACGGTAGCACAGGCGGCCCGCACAGGCCAGAGGCCGAAACCTGGGGGAAAAGAGGGATTTTGTGGGGGAAAGGGAACTGCAAAAAACTTTTTCCTCAAGCGACGCGAGCCTTTTTTGAGGAAAAGCCGACGGCAACCGCGGCAAAGCCTCCCCCAATACCCGGCATTGACACCCACCCCCGCAGCAGTGACAATCTTTCTTTGGCCTTTAATCAGGATTTGCCATGCGCTTTACGGAAGACGAACTGGTAGTGGGGGCGGGGGCCCGGCTCTCCCGCCGGCGGCGGCTGTACCTGGCGGTGCTGCTGGGCATGTTAGCGGCCTTCGGCCCCCTCTGCACCGATACCTATTTGCCCAGCCTGCCCGCCATGGGGGCGGACCTTTCCCTTTCTACGGCAGCCACCCAGCTCACCATCACGGCTTGTCTGCTGGGCATGGCCCTGGGCCAGCTCTTTGTGGGGCCCCTTTCCGACGGCACAGGCCGGCGCGGCCCCCTGCTCTGCGCCCTGGTTTTCTTTACCCTGGCCTCGGCCTGCTGTGTGGCGGCCCGGTCGGGGCACGGCTTCATTGCCCTGCGCTTTGCCCAGGGCCTGGGCGGAGCCGGCGGCATTGTGCTTTCCCGCGCCGTGGCCTGCGACCTGTTTCGCGGACCAGAGCTCACCAGCTTCATGAGCCTGCTCATGGCCGTCAACAGCGTGGCCCCCATTGCCGGGCCCGTGCTGGGCGGCGCGCTGGCCGGGCTGGGCGGTTGGCCCTGGGTGTTCATCTTTCTGACCGGCATGGGCGTGGCGCTGCTGCTCTTCTGCGCTTTCGGCCTGCCCGAAACCCTGCCCCCCAAGTTGCGCCGTCAGGGCGGCACCCGCGCCAGCCTGCAGGCCACCGCCGCTCTCTGCCGCGACCCGGCCTTCATGTGCTATGTGGGCATGCAGGGCTTTACCATGGGCGGCTTCTTCGGCTATGTGGCCGCCTCGCCCTTTGTTTTTCAGGGCATGTACGGCATCTCGCCCACGGGCTACAGCCTTATTTTCGGCGGCAACGCTCTGAGCGTCACCATCATGGCCCTGATCACGGGGCGGCTGGCGCGCAGCCGGGGCGAAATGCGCCTGCTCAACGTGGGCAACTGGCTGCGTCTGGTGGCCTGCCTGGCGGTCCTGGCCGTAACCCTGCTGCGGCCCGCCTCGCCTTTGCCCATCATGGCCAGCCTCTACGCCATGCTGGTGCTGCAGGGCATGACCATGCCTTGCGCCTTTACCCTGGCCATTGAGGCCCAGCGCGTGGGTGCGGGCACGGCTTCGGGGCTGCTGGGCGTGGCCATGTTTCTGGCCGGAGCCGCCTCTTCCCCCCTGGTGGGGCTGGGCGGCCCGGACACCGCTGTGCCCCTGGGCCTGATCTGCGCCGCCAGCGGCCTGCTGGCCCTGCTCACGGGTCTTGCGGGCAACCGTCTGCTGGCGCGTCGCCGGGCGCAGGAAACGCCTGCACAGGAACAATCCGCGCTGCGCCCGCATTGACGCAAACGGCCCGCGCGTTTACAACCACAGACGGCCCCAACCCGCGCCGCGCCAGGACGCGACGCACACTGCGAGGAAACGCCATGCCCCAGGAACAGGAACAATTCCAAAAAACCGTGGACCAGGTGCTGGAAGCCGTCATGTTTGAAAACTGGCTGCGCTTCTATTTCATCAGTGAAAAGCCCGACGCCCCCGCCCATGAAGACGGTGAAGCGCCCCTGTTTATGGCCGTGCCGGTCAAAGGCATGGAGCGCATCAGTGAGCTCTACCCCCACCTGCTGCCCCTGGCCGACGCCATGAACGGCAAGGAAGTGGATTTTGAAACCTCGCGCCAGGCCGTCTGCCACTTTGTACTGGAACAGATGGACGGCAAGACCATACCGCGCGACACTGCAGGCATGATCTTCGGCAGCACGGCCTTTCAGGTGCGCCTGCAGCTCTTCAACGCCTGGGTGCAGATGCACGAAAGCCAACTGGACCAGGCATTTCTGGACTTCGGCGCGTGGCGTAAGCTGTTTACGGAATGGACGGCCACCCCGGCAGCCCGGGAACTGGGCGAAAAACTCTCCATCTCCATCCAGTCCGGCGCGGCAACGCCCCCCAAAACCACCGTACAGTGATCCCGGCCCGGAGCAAGATTTTGTACACGTAGGGCCCCACAAGGCCGGGAGAACGCCTTGCCGGTTAAACAATTTTTACGGAGCGGCATACGGGCGTTATTAACAAAAGTTTGTAAAATCAATATATTAGAAAAAATCATCCGCGTATTTTTCTTGGCACGGCCATTGCAATAGAAAGAGTACCTTCCTTTCTTTTGCTGACAGCCTCCTCCAAACGAAACGGCCTGCCTCCCCAAGCGGGCCGTTTTTTTATCTCCAAACCACGGTGAACAGCATGCACGAGCATTTTCTGGCTTCGGAATATCCGCCCTGCCCGCCGGCACGCGCGGGCTTTCACATCATCCCCGTACCGCTGGAGCGCAGCGTTTCTTACGGCGGGGGCGCGGCCCAAGGCCCGGCGGCCCTGCTGGCCGCCTCGCAGCAGCTGGAAGCCTGGGAAAGCGGCCTCGCGCCCGGCGAGACAGGTTTTTATACTGCCCCGCCCGTGGACTGCACCGGCCCGGTGGCAGAGGTGCTGGACCGCATTACGGCCGCCGTTGACACGGCTCTGGACTGTGGGGCCGTGCCCGTGCTGCTGGGCGGCGAGCACACGGTCACCCTGGGGGCCCTGCGCGCCCTGGCGACGCGGGCAAAACAACGCGGTGAGCCTTTGGGCGTGGTGCAGTTTGACGCCCACGCCGACCTGCGCCAGAGCTATGAGGGCGACCCCTATTCCCACGCCTGCGTCATGTACCGGGCTGCGGCGGACCTGGGCCTGCCCTTGGTCCAGTTTGCCGTGCGGGACTTTTGCCGCGAAGAGGCCGCCACGCGCGAGCGCCTGGGCGTGACGCACTACGACGCACGCTTCCTGGCCCGCGTGGGCCTGCCGGAAAAACCCTTTCCCGAAGGATTCCCCCACAATATCTACATCACCTTTGACCTGGACGGACTGGACTCCTCCCTCATGCCGGCCACGGGTACGCCCTCGCCCGGCGGCCTCAACTGGCGCGAGGCCCAGTTCATTCTGGAACGCTGCGTGGCGGGCCGCCGGGTGGCGGGCCTGGACGTGGTGGAGCTGGCCCCCATACCCGGCCTGCACCACGCGGATTTTACGGCGGCCAAGCTGACCCACCTGCTCATGGGCCTGGCCCAGGCCGCCAACGACCAACAACCTGCGGAGGCACGCTCATGAAAAATACGGCAGTCACCTTTCGAGAAGCCAAGGGCGGGGAAAAACTGGTCATGATCACGGCCTACGACTACAGCACGGCCAGGGTCATGGACGCCGCCGGGGTTAACGCCATCCTGGTGGGCGATTCCCTGGGCATGGTCATGCTGGGCTACGAAGACACCCTCTCCGTCACCCTGGACGACATGATCCGCCACTGCGCCGCCGTGGCCCGCGGCACACGCGAAGCCCTGGTGGTCTGCGACATGCCCTTCATGAGCTACCACACGGGCGTGGAAGAAGCGGTGCGCAACGCCGGCCGCCTCATGGTCGAAGGCCGCGCCCAGGCCGTCAAACTGGAAGGCGGGGCGGACTTCTGCCCCGAAGTGCGCGCCCTGGTGCGGGCCTCCATCCCGGTGGTGGGCCATCTGGGCCTCACCCCCCAGTCCGTCAACGCCTTCGGCGGCTACAAGGTACAGGGCAAAACCCCCCTGGCCGCCCAAAAACTCCTGGACGACGCCCGCGCCCTGCAGGACGCCGGGGCCTTCGCCCTGGTGCTCGAATGCGTTCCCGCCCCCCTGGCCGCCAAGATCACCCAGGCCCTGACCATCCCTACCATCGGCATTGGCGCGGGCGCGGACTGCGACGGCCAGGTGCTCGTCTGGCAGGACATGACCGGTATGACCCCCGGCAAACTCCCCCGCTTCGTCAAACGCTTCGGAGAGGTGGGCCAGGCCCTGCGCGGCGCTGTGGAAGCCTACGCCCGCGAAGTGCGCGCCGCGGCCTTCCCCGCTGAAGAACACGTCTATCCCCTGCCCGAAGGCGCCGAAAAGGCTTTTCGAAAGCTGAAGTAGACGGGGAAGAAGTGGGGGGAAGGAAACTTTCGTGAACAAAAGTTTCCTTCCCCCCACACCCACTATCCTTCAAAAAACTTTTTCCCTCCCGGCAATATGCCGGGCGTACCCTGAACGGGGTAACAAGGGTGACGTCAGAGAAATTTATTTTTTCAATATACTATTATCAGGGAATATTATCTCCTGGAAAAGCCTGCGTCCGGGCTGTGGGCGACGGCAACGGCACAAAATAGCCACCCCCGTTTTTTCGCCCTCTTCCCCACACAAAAATCCCGACCGCACGTCTGCAACCGCCTCCGGCCCGGCCGGAACATTTGCCATGCGAGGGCGGCTTTGGTATGCTTGACAGCTTGGCATCTTTACACGGAGTACACATATGGCCAGAAAACCGGCCCTCAGTCCTGCGGACGCGCGCGCCGAGGCCTTAGGCACGGCGCTTTCCACTATTGAGCGCAAATACGGCAAGGGTGCGGTCATGAAGCTCTCCGACGAGGCTCATGTCAACATCCCTGTTATTCCCACGGGTTCCATCGGTCTGGACCTGGCCCTGGGGGTGGGAGGCATTCCGCGCGGGCGCATCACGGAGATCTTCGGCCCGGAATCTTCGGGCAAGACCACGCTTACCCTGCACATCATTGCCGAGTGTCAGAAGCAGGGCGGCACCTGCGCCTTTGTGGACGCGGAGCACGCCTTGGACGTGGGCTATGCCAAAAGGCTGGGCGTCAACACGGACGAGCTGCTCATTTCACAGCCGGACTACGGCGAGCAGGCTTTGGACATTGCGGATATGCTGGTGCGTTCCGGCGCGGTGGATCTGGTGGTGGTGGACTCGGTGGCCGCGCTGATTCCCCAGGCGGAACTGGACGGCGACATGGGCGAAACGCAGGTGGGCGGTCACGCCCGGCTCATGTCCCACGCCATGCGGCGGCTTACGGGCACCATCCACAAGTCGCACACGTCGGTCATCTTCATCAACCAGATCCGCATGAAGATCGGCGTCACAGGCTACGGCAGCCCGGAGACCACCACCGGCGGCAACGCCCTCAAATTTTACGCTTCGGTGCGTATGGACATCCGCCGCATCCAGACCCTCAAGGACAAAGAAGAGTCTTTCGGTTCGCGCACCAAGGTCAAGGTGGTCAAAAACAAGGTGGCCCCGCCCTTCCGCAGCGCCATTTTCGACATTTTGTACGGTCAGGGCATTTCGCGTTCCGGCGAACTCATCGACCTGGGCATTGAGGCCAAGGTCATTGAGCAAAGTGGCTCCTGGTTTGCCTTTGGCGCGGAAAAGCTGGGCCAGGGACGTGAAAAGGTGCGCGCCCTGCTGGACGAAACCCCCGAACTGCGCAACCAGATTGAAGCCAAGGTCGTGGAGTTTCTGGGACTGCACCCGCAGGAAAGCCTTCCTGACGGCGAGGAGCTGGACGAAACGCCGCCCCCCGCCCCCGACTACGACTGATCAGGCCCTTAATTTCGGGCAGAGGACGCCGCGCCGGGGGCGCGGCGCGCCCTGCCGCGCGCAGCCTTGCACTACGGAGCCACTATGCTCACCGCCAAAGAAATCCGCCGCCGCTATCTGGAATTTTTTCAGCGTCACCAGCACGCCATTGTGCCCTCCGGGCCCATCATTCCACCCAACGACCCCACCCTGCTCTTTACCAATGCGGGCATGGTGCAGTTCAAAAAACTTTTTCTGGGCGAGGAAAAGCGCGACTACAGCCGCGCCACCACCTGTCAGAAATGCCTGCGCGTTTCCGGCAAGCACAATGACCTGGAAAACGTGGGCCGCACGGCGCGCCACCACACCTTTTTTGAAATGCTGGGCAACTTTTCCTTTGGCGACTACTTCAAACGCGAGGCCATTGCCTGGGCCTGGGAGTTTGTGACCAAAGAACTGGAACTGCCCAAGGAAAAGCTCTGGGTCACGGTCTACCGCGAAGACGATGAGGCCGCCGCCCTGTGGGCCGAGCTGGCCGGTCTGCCGCAAGAACGCATTGTGCGCATGGGCGAGAAGGACAACTTCTGGACCATGGGCGATACGGGCCCTTGCGGCCCCTGCTCCGAAATCTATGTGGACCAGGGCGAAGAAATGTCCTGCGGCCCCCACTGCGGCATCGGCCAGTGCGACTGCGACCGTTTTCTGGAAATCTGGAACCTGGTCTTCACCCAGTTTGACCAGGCCGCCGACGGCACGCGCTCACCCCTGGCCCGGCCCAACATCGATACGGGCATGGGCCTGGAGCGCATGGCCGCCGTCGTGCAGGGCAAGCGCTCCAACTTCGACTGCGACCTGTTTCAGGAGATCATCCAGTACGCAGCGGGCCTGGCGGGCGTAAGCTACAGCTACAGCGCGCCGGACACCAACGACGTGGATACGGCCCTGCGCGTCATTGCCGACCACAGCCGCGCCGCAGCCTTTCTTATTGCCGGGGGCGTGCTGCCCTCCAATGAAAGCCGGGGCTATGTGCTGCGCCGTCTCATCCGCCGGGCTTTACGCTTTGCCACCCTCATGGGCGTACACGAGCCCTTCATGTACAAAGTGGCCCGCAAGGTCACGGAGGTCATGGGCGACGCCTATCCCGAACTGACGGAACATGCCGATTTTATCGCCCGCGCCGTGTTTGAGGAAGAGCAGCGCTTTTCCCTCACGCTGCAGAAAGGCCTGGAGCTGCTGGACGAAGAGCTGGCCGCCCTCAAGGCCGCGGGCAAAACGCGCATCCCCGGCGACTTCTGCTTCAAACTCTACGACACTTATGGCTTCCCCCTGGACATTGTTACGGACGTGGCCGAAAAACGCGGCTTTACCGCCGACGCGGCGGGCTTTGAAACCCACATGGCCGCGCAGCGCGCCCGCGCCCGCGAGCACCAGAAAAAAGGCGGCCTGCTGGGCCAGGCCGGAGCGGGGGCCAATCCCTTCCAGCCTCTGCTGGACGCGGGCCTGACCAGCACCTTTGTGGGCTACGAGCGTCTTACGGCCCAAAGCCCGGTCACGGACCTGCGCAACGCGGCGGGCGCGGCCGTGGACCTGCTGGGCGAGGGCGAAACAGGCTATGTGGTGACGGAAAGCACGCCCTTTTACGGCGAGGGCGGCGGGCAGGCCGGAGACGCGGGGCATCTGCGCTCCGCTTCAGGCGCAGCCACGGTGCGCACCACCCTCAAGCCCGCGCCCACCCTGTTGGTGCACGAAATTTATGTGGATTCGGGCGAACTACGCTTGGGCGACACGGCAGAACTGACCGTGGACGCCGACCAGCGCGCGTCCACGGCCCGCAACCACACCTGCACCCATTTGCTGCACGCGGCCCTGCGCCGGGTGCTGGGCAGCCACGTCAAGCAGGCGGGCTCACTGGTGGACGGCACGCATCTGCGTTTTGACTTTTCCCACATTGCGGCCCTGACCCCTGAAGAGCTGGCTGCTGTAGAGCGCCAGGTCAACCGCGCCATTCTGGCGGACATGCCCGTCAGCACCAAAATCATGCCCGTGGCCGAAGCCATGGCCAGCGGAGCCATGGCCTTGTTCGGCGAAAAATACGGCGATGCCGTGCGCGTGCTGACCGTGGCCGACCCGACGGCAGACGCGCCGGAATCCGTGGAACTGTGCGGCGGCACGCACCTTTCCCGTACGGGCGAGGCCGGTTCCTTCCTGATTGTTTCCGAAAGCGGCGTGGCCGCCGGGGTGCGGCGCATTGAAGCCGTCACCGGCTGGAACGCCTATGCCCGCGCCGTGGAGCAGCGGGCCGAGCTGGCCTCCCTGGCCGACCTGCTCAAAGCCCGGCCGGGCCAGCTGGCCGAGCGGGTGCAGGCCCTGCACGGCGAAATCAAGAAGCTGCGCAAGGCTTCGGAAAAGGCCGCCCCGGCCACGGGCGCGGACCTGGTTTCGCAGGTCAAGGAAGTCAACGGCCGGCGTCTGCTGGCCGCCCGCCTGGACGGCGTGCCCATCAAGGCCCTGCGCGGCCTCATGGACGACGTGCGCGCCCGCCTGCCGGAAAAGGCCGTGGCCTGCCTGGCCACGGTAGAGGACGGCAAGGTGGGTCTGCTTGTCTATGTTTCCAAGGATCTGCACAACACATTTACGGCCCCGGCCCTGATCAAGGAAGTCGCGGCCCCGTGCGGCGGTTCGGGCGGCGGACGCCCGGACATGGCCCAGGCCGGCGGCACCAGGCCCGAAGGCCTGGAAGCCGCGTTCGCCCTGTTACACCAGCGCCTGCTGGACGCATGAGGACATATACGCCATGATCGGCATCTCCAAACTCTACTGCGGCCAGGTGGAACCCTCCGACGCCCTGCGCTACGGGCGGCAATCGGGCAAGCTGCCCTCCCATCTGCTGCAATTTTCCAAGGATAAAAAACCCGTTGTGGTCTGGAACATGACCCAGCGCTGCAACCTCAAGTGCGTGCACTGCTATGCCAAGGCCGTGCCCGTGGACGGCGAGGACCAGATCAGCACCACCCAGGCCAAGGCCATGATCGACGATCTGGCCGCCTACGGCGCGCCGGTCATGCTTTTTTCCGGCGGTGAGCCCCTGGTGCGCAAAGACCTGGTGGAGCTGGCCAGCCACGCCACGGCCAAGGGCATGCGGGCGGTCATCTCCACCAACGGCACGCTCATCACCAAGGCCAAGGCCCGCGAACTCAAGTCCGTAGGGCTTTCCTATGTGGGCGTTTCGCTGGACGGCATGGAGCCCGTGCATGACAAGTTCCGCGCCGTGCCGGGGGCCTTTAAAAAGGCCCTGGAGGGCATTGCCAACTGTCAGGCCGAGGGCCTCAAAGTGGGCCTGCGCTTTACCATCAACAAGCGTAACGTGGCTGAAATTCCCGGCATCTTCCGCCTGCTGCGCGAACTGGAAGTGCCCCGCGCCTGCTTCTACCACCTGGTCTATTCCGGGCGCGGCTCAGACCTCATCAAGGAAGACCTGGACCACAGCGAAACCCGCCAGGTGCTGGACCTCATTATGGACGAAACCCGTGCCCTGTTTGACGCGGGCAAGCCCAAAGAAATCCTCACCGTGGACAACCACGCCGACGGCCCCTACGTCTGGATGCGCCTCAAGCGCGAAGACCCCAAACGCGCCGAGGATGTTTTTGAGCTTCTCCAGTACAATGAGGGCAACAACTCCGGCCGGGGCATCGGCTGTATCTCCTGGGACGGCAAGGTGCACGCCGACCAGTTCTGGCGGCAGCACGTCTTCGGCAATGTGCTGGAGCGCCCATTCTCCCAGATCTGGGACGACCCCGATATTGAACTGCTGCACCAGCTCAAGGACAAAAAAACCCACGTCAAGGGCCGTTGCGCCAAGTGCCGCTATCTCAACATCTGCGGCGGCAACTTCCGCGCCCGCGCCGAAGCCTTCTACGGCGACATCTGGGCCCAGGATCCCGCCTGTTACCTTACGGACGAAGAAATAGGACTGTAAGGGCGCGTTATTGCGGGGAAGGAAGCGTCGGGGCCCGTGCAAAACGGCACGACCCTGACGTTGCCTCCCCCATCCTGCAAAAAATCCTCTTTCCGCACAGCACAGGGGGCCCCCCCCCCGGCCGGACACAAAAGCCAGCGCCGGCGCCCCCGCCCGCCCCCAATGCCAGCGCCGCACGCCGGTCCCCCGGCCAGACGATCCAGAAACACGCCAGCCACGCCGCTTTGTCCCGCAGTTTTCGCGGGTCGGAACCGGCAGCAGGGTTTATGATACTCATCCATCTTTACGGTGTCCTGCTCTTCTTCTACGTGACCTTCCGGCTGATCCTGCCCGCGCCTTTGCCGCCCCGGGGCAAGGCTCTTGCCGCAACGCTTGCCCTGCTGGTCTCGCAGTACCATCTGTGTGTCCGTTTCCTGTCCGGTTCGCTCAGCTCGCCGGAGATGCCCTACTTTGTGCTGGCGGCCTTCAGTGCGGCCTTCATCGTCATGACCGTCATTTTCGCCCTCTTGCTGCTGCGCGACGGCCTGCGGCTGGGGCTCCTGCTTGTGCGCAAACTGACGTGCCGGCGCAGCACGCCCTTTTCGCCGGGCAGGCGGGCCGTTGCCCTGGCCGGTCTGGGGCTGACCGTGGGCGCTTACGGCTTTAAAGAGGCGTTGCGGATTCCGGCCGTCAAAACAACGGAAATTTTTTTGCGCCGCCTGCCCGCCGCGCTGCATGGCCTTGTGGTTGTGCAGCTTACGGACCTGCACGCCTCGGCCCTGCTGCACGCGCCCCGCGTGGCGGCCATTGTGGCGGCCGTCAACGCTCTGCGCCCGGACCTCATTGTCTGCACCGGCGACCTGGTGGACGGAACCACCACCAACAGGGACGCCGACGTGGCCCCGCTGGGGCTGCTGCGCGCCCGCTACGGGGTGTATGCCTGCGAGGGCAACCACGAATATTATGCCGACTATGCCGGCTGGATGCGGCATTTTGCCGCCCTGGGCCTGCCCCTCCTGCACAACGCTCATACGGTTGTGGACATTGGGGGAACCCCCCTGGTCATTGCGGGCCTCAATGACCCCATGGCCCCCCTCTTCGGCAGGCCCGGCCCGGACCTGGAAAAAGCCTTGGCCGGAGCTCCGGCCGGGGCCGCCACGCTGTTGCTGGCGCACCAGCCCGTAGGCGCGCGCGAAAACGCCGCCCACGGCATTGACCTGCAGATTTCCGGACACACGCACGGCGGGCAGATGCTGGGCTTTGACCAGATCGTCGCCGCCCGCAACGACGGATTTGTCCGCGGGCTCTATGATGTGGACGCCATGCGGCTTTTTGTCGGCCCCGGCGTGGGTCTGTGGGCGGGCTTTCCCGTAAGGCTCGGCGTGCCCGCCGAAATCAGCCGGCTTGTGCTGCGCACGGCCTGACCCGCCAAAAACCGGCGGGCAAAAACGGCGCAGCAGGACACGCGACACGTCTGCTTGCGCCGTCCCGCCCTTGACAGGGCGCTTTGCCCGCAGGACAATGGCAAAAACTTCTCCTTGGCGCGCCGCCGTTTTTAGCGCGCCCGGCGAACATAACAAGGAAGCACATCATGAACGCATTCCACAGGGGCCGCCGCCTGCGCTGGACCCCGGAGCTCCGCACCCTGGTCCGCGAAACTCCGCCCCTCCTGAGCGAAGACCTGATCATGCCCTATTTTGTGGTGGAAACCGCAGACGCGGGCCTGCGTAAAGAAATTCCCTCCATGCCCGGCCAGTACCAGCTCAGCCTGCAAGAGCTGGAAAAGCAGGTGGCCAAGGCCGTGGATACGGGCCTCACGGCCGTGATCCTGTTCGGCATTCCGGCCGTTAAGGACGAACAGGCCAGCGGAGCCTATGCTGAAAACGGCATTGTGCAGCAGGCCGTGCGCCTGCTCAAACAGCGCTGGCCCAAGCTGCTGGTCATCACCGACGTCTGTCTCTGCGAATACATGAGCCACGGCCACTGCGGCGTGCTCATGCCCGACGGCGCGGTACTCAACGACGCCACCCTGCCCCTGCTGGCCAAAACCGCCGTGAGTCACGCCGAAGCCGGGGCCGACATGGTGGCCCCTTCGGACATGATGGACGGCCGCGTGGCCGCCATCCGCGAGGCCCTGGACCAGGGCGGTCTGACGGAAACGCCCGTCCTTTCCTACGCCGTCAAATACGCCTCGGCCTACTACGGCCCCTTCCGCGACGCGGCCGAAAGCGCCCCGGCCTGCGGCGACCGCAAGTCCTACCAGATGGACCCGGCCAACGCCCGCGAGGCCCTCATTGAAGCCCTGGCCGACCTGGAAGAAGGCGCGGACGCCCTGATCGTCAAGCCCGCCGGTCCGTACAGCGACATTATCCGCACGGTGCGCGACCACGTCAGCGTGCCCCTCTGCGCCTACCAGGTCAGCGGCGAATACTCCCTCATCCGCGCCGCCGGGCTTAACGGCTGGGTGGACGAACGCGCCGTCATGCTCGAATCCCTCACCGGCCTCAAGCGCGCAGGCGCGGACATGATCATCACCTATTTTACCGAAACCCTGCTCAAGGAAAGGCTGGTCCGCTGATGTCCCACCACTGCCCCCCCCCAGGCCTGAGCGGCAACCCCACCTGCGACCTGCCCGATGTTGCGCCCCCCGCTGAGGAAGGGTCTGCGGCTTTGGCCGGGCATCCCGGCGGACACACTGCAGGCGGACATCCCGAAGCGCACAAGGGCGCGCACAAGGGCGGACCCGCCGCCCTGCCGGACGGCAGCCCCGTGTGCCGGCTCATTGCCTGGGAAGTGACCCGCTCCTGCAACCTGGCCTGTAAGCACTGCCGGGCCGAGGCCCATCCGGAGCCCTACCCCGGCGAACTTTCCACAGCCGAGGCCAAGGCCCTTATCGACACCTTCCCCCAGGTGGGCCGTCCCATCATCATCTTCACGGGCGGCGACCCCATGATGCGGGCCGACGTCTACGAGCTGGTAGCTTATGCCCACGCCAAGGGCCTGCCCTGCGCCTTTTCGCCCAACGGCACCCTCATCACCCCGGAAACGGCGGCCAGAATCAAGGCCGCCGGGGTCAACCGCTGCTCCATCTCCATCGATGGACCGGACGCGGCCAGCCACGACAGCTTCCGCGGCGTGCCCGGCGCTTTTGAAGCCAGCCTGCGGGGTATAGAATACCTCAAAGCCGCGGGCGTGCCCTTTCAGATCAACACCACCGTCACCCGCAACAACCTGAGCAGCTTCAAAAAAATCTTCGAGCTCTGTGAGCGCATCGGCGCGGCGGCCTGGCACATCTTTCTGCTGGTGCCCATGGGCCGCGCCTCTGGTCTGGCCGACCAGGTCATCTCGGCTCAGGAATACGAAGACGTGCTGCACTGGCTCTACGACTTCCGCAAAGGCACCAGCATGCACCTCAAGGCCACCTGCGCGCCGCACTACTACCGCATCATGCGCCAGCGCGCGCGGGAAGAAGGCCTCAGCGTCACGGCCGAAACCTTTGGCATGGACGCCCACACCCGCGGCTGTCTGGGCGGCACGGGTTTCTGCTTCATCAGCCATGTGGGCCAGGTGCAGCCCTGCGGCTACCTGGAACTCAACTGCGGCAACGTGCGCACAACGCCCTTTCCCGAAATCTGGCGCAGCAGCAAGTATTTTCTGCAGTTCCGCGACCAGTCCTGTTACAAGGGCAAATGCGGCGTGTGCGAGTATCACAAGGTCTGCGGCGGCTGCCGCGCCCGCGCTTACAGCATGGACAATGACCACATGGGCGAAGAGCCCCTCTGCACCTATATTCCGGCAAAACTGCGCCCCAAGGGAGAGAAAGCATGACCCAGGCCCGCGAAAAAGCCACGGATACGGCCACGCCCCAGGAAACCCTGGACCGCACGGACAGACAACTGCTGGACATTATCCAGACGGCCTTTCCCCTGGCTCCGCGTCCCTACGCCGTGCTGGGGGAGCAGCTGGGCATCAGCGAAGAGGAAGCCTTTACGCGGGTGCGCGCCCTCAAGGCCCGTAAGATCATCCGCCGCCTGGGGGCCAACTTTCAATCCGCCAGGCTGGGCTATGTTTCCACCCTCTGCGCCGCCAAAGTGCCGGAGGCGCGCATGGCCGCCTTTGTGGAGCGCGTCAATGCCGAACCAGGCGTCACCCACAACTACCAGCGCGAACACGCCTATAACATCTGGTTCACCCTCATCAGCCCCTCGCGACAGGACGCCCAGGCTACCCTGGACGCCATCAGCCGCGACACGGGCGTGGACATCCTCAACCTGCCCGCCACCAAACTGTTCAAAATCCGCGTAGATTTCCGCATGGACACCTCTGCGGACGAGGCGTAACTACACCCTGCGCCGCAGCTTTTTTCGCGGCCAAGGGCACGGCGGGCAGGAATCCGGTCAACCTGTCGTTATGCCTGCGGGTAAGGCAGTGCGCCTGCCCTGGGGAAAATGCACCACAAGTCTACGCCGCAATTTTTTCCGTACTGTCGCCATATTTTCACAAAGGAGGCCTATAAGCCGGGCAAAACACAAAAAACGGAGCCCGCGTGATGAACGACAGCGCCAGGATGAACAACCGGGAGCTGAGCTGGTTGTGCTTTAACGAACGCATCTTACAGGAAGCCCGCGATCCGGCCAATCCTCTGGTGCAGCGCTTACGATTTTTGGGGATATTTTCCAGCAATCAGGATGAATTTATCCGAGTGCGGCTGGCCGCGCTGGTGCGCTTATGCCGCGAAAGAGATCCGCGCCGCCCCCTGCTCATGGGTGGCCTCAGCCCACAAGAAGCCCTGCGCCGCGTCAACGAAAGGGCGGCACGGGGGCAGGCGGCCTTCAGCGCCACCTACGCGGAAGTGCTGGCAGCCCTGGCGCGCCAGGGCATTCGCGTACGGGACGAACACCAATTGACCACAGGGCAGGAAATTTTTTGCCGCGCCTACTTTGCCGATGTCATTAAACCCCAGTTGGTGCCCCTGATCCTCAACCGCCGCGCCCGCCTGCCTTTTTTGCAGGACAGCCACATCTACCACGCTGTCCGCATGGCCCCGGAAGGCAACAAAAAAGCGCGCTACGCCATTATCCGCATTCCCGTCAACGCCAGCTGCCCCCGCTTTGTGGAAATGCCCTCCCAGCCCGGCTGTCATGACATCATTTTTGTGGACGACATCGTCCGCCTGTGTCTGAACAACATTTTTTTTATGTTCAGCTACGCAAAAATTTCCGCCTATACCTTCAAAGTAATGCGTGACGCCGAGCTTTCACTGGACGATGACGTATCTAAAAGCCTTATTGAAAAAATGGAAGAGGGCTTGGAACACCGTCTGCGCGGTCGACCCGTGCGCCTGATCTACGACCAGGCCATGCCCGCCGATTTGCTGGCGCTGCTGGCCTCTAAGCTCAATCTGAAGTCTGGAGAACTCAACCCCGGCGGCCGCTACCACATGATGCGCAGCCTGATGCATTTTCCGCAGGTGCGGCCGGACCTGGAAAGCAATGTGCCTCCGCCCCTGGCCCATCCGGATCTGACGCCTTTTTCAAGTATTTTAAAGGTAGTGAAAAAGAAAGATATTCTGCTGCACTTTCCCTACCACTCCTTCAACCACATGGTGGACTTTTTAGGAGAAGCGGCCATTGACCCCAAGGTGACGGACATCAGCATCACGCTTTACCGCACGGCGGACCAATCCAGGGTCATTAATGCTCTGGCCAACGCGGCCCAGAACGGCAAGCGCGTCACCGCGTTTGTAGAGCTCATGGCCCGCTTTGATGAAGAACGCAACGTCAAGGCCGTGGATGTGTTGCGCCAGGCCGGAGTCCACATTATCCACGGCGTCAAGGATCTTAAGGTGCACTGCAAACTTGTGCTGGTAGAACGCATGGAGGGCCGACAGAAAAACGGCTATACCTACATCGGCACCGGCAATTTTAACGAGGACACGGCCCGGCTCTACAGTGATGTGGGGCTGCTTACCGCCGCCCCCGGCTTTGCCGAGGACGCACGCCGCATCTTCAGCGTGCTGGACGCTTCGCACAAACCCCTGGAATGTGCCAACCTGGTGGTGGCCCCCTACCACATGCGCACATTTTTCAGCCGGTTGGTAGAAAAAGAAATCAAAAATGCCCGCGCTGGAAAGTCCGCCTATATTTTTGCCAAACTCAACAGCCTCACGGACGAAGGCATGATCCGCCTGCTTTACAAGGCCGGAGCCGCAGGGGTGGAGGTACGGCTTATCGTGCGCGGGGCCTGCTGTCTTAAGCCGCAGGTGCCGGGCCTGAGCGAAAATATCTGGGCCATCAGCATTGTAGACAAATTTTTGGAGCACGCCCGTATTCTGATTTTCTGCAACGCCGATGAAGAAAAAGTCTACATCGCCAGCGCAGACTGGATGCCCCGCAACCTGGACCGACGCATAGAGGTCGCGGCTCCTGTGGACTGCCCCCGTCTGGCCCGTACTTTGCGGGATATTTTCGCCATCCAATGGTCGGACAACGTTAAGGCCAGGGTACTTGATGACGCCTGCTGCAACAGTTACCATACCGGCCTCACGGCGGTGCCCTGCCGATCGCAGCTTCTGCTCTACGACTATTACGCCCGCAAAGCCCTGCGCCAGGGGACGTCCCCCAAGCGAAGACAAAAGACGGACGCCGCCAAAGCCAGGGACAATGCCCCACGCGGAGCGCAGATATGAACTTGCAAACCGTGGCCGCCGTGGATGTGGGCTCCAATGCCGTACGCTGTCTGATCAGCGACGTGAGCCGCTTGCGGCCTGACAGGCCCGCCAAAAAAAGCGCCTATCTGCGCATTCCCCTACGGCTGGGAGCGGACGTATTCGCACGAGGGCGCATCTCGGACGAAAAAAAGGCGCTCTTCCGTGAGGCCATGCAGGCCCTCGCACACCTCATGCGGGCCTACAGCGTGGACCACTACCGCATCTGCGCCACTAGCGCCATGCGTGACGCCGCCAACGGCCTGGACCTCCTGGCCGCCGTCAAGGCCGATACCGGCCTGGATATGTCCATTATTTCCGGCATCGAGGAAGCGGAAATCCTGTTCGAAGCCAATGTCTTTTCCCGCTATATGGAAGATAGCGAGGCGGTCCTTTATGTGGATGTGGGCGGCGGCAGCACGGAGATCGTCCTGGCGCGCGGCGGGCTTCTGGTCGAGGCCTTTTCCTTCCAAGTGGGCACACTGCGGCTACTTGCCGGGGCCGTGGCTCCGGACGAACGCCGACGGCTGGCGCGCGAGTTAGCCAGCCTGACCAAGACCTACCAACCGCGCAAAATTATCGCCACTGGCGGAAACATTAACAAGATAGCAAAACTCTTGGATAAAAAAGAAGGGAAATCCGCCACCCCGCAAGAGCTGCGCAATTTGCACATGGCGCTGCGCGGGCTGAGCCTGGAAGATCGCATGGACAAGTTCCGGCTCAACAGCTACCGTGCGGACGTTATTGTGCCCGCCTTGGAAATCTTTCTGGAAGTGGCGGACACTGTGGGCGCTACACGGATTATCATTCCCAAAATCGGCCTAGTGGACGGCATTGTCAGGCATATGTGCCTGCATACCGACGCCCGCCTGCCGCAACAGCCGCCCGCATAACATTTTTGCGTGGGAAACAGACTGGTTCAGCGCCTCAGGCAGGCCGGTTTCACGTCCGGCTGCATAAGGCTTACGTAACGCCTTGGCGGCCCGTGGCCGCCTCGCACTGCCGCAGGAGAATTGCAACGAAAAGGGCTCTGCCCGACTCCCCGCAAGGGCCCCCTCCGATAAACACGTGCCCGCAACGGCCAAGCCTCTTCCTCCCCCGGCCCGGCCCGCTTGCATTTGCCGGATTTCTCGCGTACAGGCAATAAACTGTCTATTGTTTTTCTAGATTAGAGCTATTTCCGCCCGCACTTCCGTTGTGCACGGCCTGCCCCTTCCAAACGTCAGCTGCCCAGGCGAAACCGCCACGGACCCGGAGCGAACCGAGGGTATACGCATGAACTCACCGTTTTTTGCCGACGCGCCCCGCGCGTCGCGCGTTGCTTTCCTGACCCTGTGCTGCCTGTGCTGGCTTTTAGCCGGACTGCCCGCCACAAGCCGCGCCGCGCCTCCAGTGCCGACGCACGGGGCCGTGGGGGTTTGCGCCGCCATCCTCTACGACCTGGATCAGGACGCCATCCTCTTCGAGCAAAATGCTGATACCCCCATTCCACCAGCTTCACTAACAAAAGTTCTTTCCATGTTTCTGGTTATGGACCAGATCCGCGCCGGCCTCGCCAGCCTGGACAGCCCGGTGACCATCAGTCGTCTGGCCGCGCGCACCGGCGGCTCCCGCATGGGCCTGCGCCAGCGTGAACAACTCACTCTGGAACAACTGCTCACGGGCATGGCCGTTTCTTCAGGCAACGATGCCAGCACCGCTGCAGCCGAATTTGTGGGCGGCTCTGTGCCCGCCTTCGTCAACATGATGAACGCCAAGGCCCGCAGCCTGGGCATGCGCGACAGCGTCTTCGTCAACCCCCACGGCCTGCCCGCCCGCGGCCAAGTGACCACCGCGCGCGACATGCTGGCCCTTGCCCGCGCCTATCTGCGCACCTATCCGGAGGCCCTGCGCTTTCACAGCACCCATGTGCTTAACCACAGGGGCAGCATTACCTGGAACCGTAACCCCCTGCTCGGCCAGTACCCCGGCGCGGACGGCCTCAAAACCGGCTGGACCAACGCTTCAGGCTATAATCTTATTTTTACCGCCGCCCAGGGAAACCACCGCCTCCTGGCCGTGATTATGGGCGCGCCCGATGGCCGCACCCGCAGTATAGAAGCCTTCCGTCTGCTGGACGCAGGCGTCAAGGTCTGCACCAACCAGGCTGTCTCCGTCACCGCCGCTCTTGATACTCTGCCCCCCAACGCCTACCACCCCGACCCCCACCTCCTGGCCCGCGAAGCCAGCCGCCTCTACGCCGGCGCAGACCAGCCCGCACGCAAGCAGCATGTGCGCAAGGCCGCCCGACAGCAGGACAAACAGCTCAAAGCCGCCAAAGCCAAAAAAGCCCCCAGCCAG
>ENA-UEYG01000436-UEYG01000436.1-human-gut-metagenome-genome-assembly--contig:-NODE-436-length-32239-cov-5.582893_pt1 | contig 32239 bp, 25 predicted proteins | sample MGYA00242933_ERZ507934 | MGnify/ENA primary metagenome ERZ507934 (study PRJEB26167, sample SAMN06115527) | human gut metagenome | host: Homo sapiens | place: China:Zejiang | collected 2015-11-10... | reverse complement strand
GAAAGGGCGACAGGCACCGCGCCGCCGTCGGCCTTGAGCAGGCGCACGGCGGCCGTGATGCCGGCCTCGGCCAGGGCGCCTTCCACGGCGTCCAGAAAATCCGTGTGCAGGCGCTGCACCGCGGCGTTGTAATAGGCCGTGGCCAGTCGCCGAGGAAAATTGAGCCGCCCGGAAAGCCGGTGCCCCAAAGTCACGGGCATGCCGCCCGTACGGGCCACGGTTGCGGCCATAGCCAGCTCGTGAGCTGGGTTGCGCGGCGAAAACTTGCCCACGCAGGCCGCCGCAGGCACGCCCTGCTCCCGCCAGCGGGCAGCCACACGGGCCAGATCTTCAGTCAAAAGCGGGCTGACTTCCACCCCCCGGTGGTCCAGGCCGCCGGGCACAACACAGACGTGCTTCCCCAGGGCGAACCGCCGGGGGTTGAGCCCCGGACCGGCGGCCAGGGCCAAGCCCACGCTGTCCGCCCGGTCCTGTACTAGTGCGTTGACGGCCAGCGTGGCCCCCAGGGTGACGCGCTGCACTCCGGCAAACAGGGCGGCCGCGTCCGGGCCGCAGACGCGGGCCAGTTCCGCCAGCACGGCGCGCACCGAGGCGGGCAAATCGTCGTGCCGCGTGCGCGTTTTGGCCACGGCCAACAGCCGGGGCGCGTTTTCGCCCCCCACAGCCAGCAGGGCCGCGTCCGTGTGAGTGCCGCCGGCGTCAATGCCCAATATGCAGGATGTGTTCATAATACTATCCCATTTTCGCAAAAGTTCGGCGTTGAGCATACGCCATCGGGCCACGCAGGGCCAGAGCTTTTGTGCCATGGGGGCCGCCGCGCGAGGCCGCGCTCGTCCCCGGCTCTTGCCATACCGGGCGCTTTTCAGTAGATTCTTGCTCTTGCGTCGTCAGACGGGCGATCGGAACCCGCCGTGACCGCATCCCTACCACAGAGGCTATGCGGAGGACAGCCATGCAGACAACAGAGTACATTTGGTTTGATGGTAAAATGGTTCCGTCGGATCAGGCCCGGGTGCACGTGCTCACCCACGCCCTGCACTATGGCAGCGCCATTTTTGAGGGCATTCGCGCCTATGCGTGCGCCGACGGCAGCTCTGCCGTATTCCGCCTTGAGGACCACTGCAAGCGTCTGCTCAATTCCGCCAAGATTCTCCGCATGGAAGTGCCCTACAACGCGGAACAGCTGGCCAAAGCCTGTGTGGAAACCCTCCAGGCCAACAAACTGAAGGAAGGCTATATCCGGCCGCTCTCCTTTGTGGGCTACGGCGAAATGGGCGTCTACCCCGGCAACAACCCCGTGCAGACCATCGTGGCCGCGTGGCCCTGGGGCGCGTATCTGGGGCCGGAAGCGCTGGAAAAAGGCATCCGCATCAAAACCAGCAGCTTCGCCCGCAGCCATGTGAACACCTCCATGTCCAAGGCCAAGGCCTCAGGCAACTACATCAATTCCATCCTGGCCAAGGTTGAAGCCAAGGAAGACGGCTACGACGAAGCCATCATGCTGGACACCAACGGTTTTGTTTCCGAAGCCACGGGCGAGAACGTCTTTATCGTGCGCGACGGCATCATCAAAACCACGCCCTGGACCTCCATCCTGGGCGGCATCACGCGCGATTCCATTATGGCTTTGGCTCGTGATCTGGGCTATACGGTGGAAGAACAGCAGTTCACCCGCGACGAATTCTACATTGCGGACGAGGCCTTCTTCTCCGGCACCGCGGCGGAAATAACCCCCATCCGCGAGCTGGACCACCGGCAGATCGGCGTAGGCCATGCCGGCCCCGTGACCAAACATCTGCAGCAGGAATTTTTCAAGATTGTCAAAGGGCAGAACCCCAAATACGCGAGCTGGCTGCACCGCTTCACCGTCTAACGCAGCCCGGGGCCCGGCCCCGCAAGCCGTGCCCGGTTTCCATGCCGGGCACGGCCGCCAACCCCCACGAGCGCCATGAAGCACCTTTCCCTCGCCGCACGCTACCGTCCCCAGACCTTTGCCCAGGTGGCGGGACAGGACACGGTCAAGGCCGTGCTTTCCCGCGCCGCCGCCGAGGGCCGCCCCGCGCCCGCCTACCTTTTGAGCGGCACACGCGGCGTAGGCAAAACCACCATTGCCCGCATCTTCGCCAAGGCGCTCAACTGCGAGCACGGCCCCGCTCCGGAGCCTTGCAACCAGTGCGAGCAGTGCCGCAAAATCACCCAGGGCGCGCATGTGGATGTGGCCGAAATCGACGGCGCGTCCAACAACAGCGTGGAAGATGTACGCGCCCTGCGCGAGAACATCGGCTACGCCCCCATGGAAGGCCGCTACAAGATCTTTATTGTGGACGAAGCCCACATGCTCTCGCGCAACGCCTTCAACGCTCTGCTCAAAACTCTGGAAGAGCCGCCGGAAAACGTGGTCTTCATCTTTGCCACCACCGAGGCCCACAAATTTCCCATCACCATTGTGAGCCGCTGCCAGCACTTCGTCTTCCGCCATCTCAGCGAAGACGCCCTGGCCGCTCACCTTTCGGCCGTGCTGCACAAAGAGAATGTGCCTTTCGAGGAAGGCGCGGTGCGTTGCATTGCCCGCCGGGCGGCGGGCAGCGTGCGCGACGGCATGTCGCTGCTGGACCAGACCCTGGCCCTGGGCGAGGAGAGCCTCACCGTGGATACGGCCCGGCGGGTGCTGGGCCTGGCCGGACAGGAATTTTTTGCCGAACTTTTTGCGGCCCTGCGCGGGCAGGACTGCGCCGCCGTGGCGGAGCTCTGCGCCCGCCTGCTGCAGCAAGGGGCTGACATCGGCTTTTTTGTGCGCGAGCTGGCCGGGCATCTGCGCAACCTGTTTTTACTGCGTCAGGGCGGCGCCGCCATTGCGCCCAGCCTGCGCCTGCCGCCGGACGAGGCCGCCCTGTGGCAGGAACTGGCCCCAAAGTTTGCGCCCGCGCACCTGCACGCCGCATGGCAAATGACCCTTGACGCCCAGCGCGGCATCGTGCAAAGCCCGGAACCGGCGGCAGCCCTGGAACTGCTGCTGCTCAACCTGACCTTGCTGCCGCAGCTGCTGCCCCTGGAGCGGGCCATGCCCTGCGGCCCTGCCGGCGCGGGTGGGGCGGGCCAGAACAGCGGCAAGCCCGGCGCGGACCGAAATACTGCGGGCCCCCAGGCTCCGGACCAGGCCATGGCCAGCCAGGCGGGGGACCATGCCATGGCCAGCCAGGCGGGGGACCAGGACGGTACGGCCCCCCCTGCAGCGGAGGCCATTGCTCCGACACGCGGCAATACGCCCCGCGGCATACCCCAGACCGGCGGACACGCGGCAGGCCCGTACGGCAGTACAGACCGCAACGGCCTGCGGCCGACGCCCTCCGTGGAGGCCACGCCCGGCTTTGTGCCCGGCCCGGCGGGAGAAGAAAACCCCCGCCCCCGCTCCCGGCAAAGCCCGGCCGGCCCTGCCGAGGATGGCGAGGCCGCCGACGGCGCTGACCCGGACGCAGGCGCGGCCCACAGGTCGACGGACGCGGTCGCTGACGGCCCCCAGGCCGCACCGGAACGCCCTGCCCTTCCGACGCCGCCGGACGCGGCGCAACAGGCAGGGGCAACGCCCGCGGCCGACAGCGCCGTAACCCCGCGGGACTGGACAGCTTTTTGTGATTTCTGCGCCGAGAGCCGGACGGATGCGGAGGGCGCGCCGCCCCTGCACCTGCTGCGCGGGCTGGACGTGCACTGGCGGGAAGGCCTGCTGGAACTGCGCCCGCGCACGGCCAGTCAGGCGGAGCAGCTGGAGCGCCGCCGCCGGGGTCTTGAAGAAGCCCTGGCCGCCTACGGCCTGCCCCACGATGAGGCCCGCGTGGTAGCCCCCGCGCCCCGCCGGCCCGAAGCGGAACTTATTGCGGCATTCAGTGCCAAACCGGAACTGCGCCATTGCCTGGAAGTGCTCAACGCCCGGGTGGGGGCCTGCAAACCCCTGGACACCAACGGGCGCTGAACCCGGCAATGGCCCCATGCGCGAAAAAGGAGAACCCCATGCGCAACATGAACGACATTCTGCGCCAGGCGCAGGTCATGCAGCAAAAAATTGCCAAACTGCAGCAGGAGATGGGCGACCACGATTTTGAGGCCGCCAGCGGCGGCGGCATGGTCAAGGCCGTGGTTTCCGGCAAGCAGGAGCTGCGTCGGCTGACCATCGACCCCAAGGCCCTGGAAGGCGGCGACGTGGAAATGCTGCAGGATCTTATCGTGGCTGCGGTCAACGAGGCCGGACGCATTGCCCGCGAGAGCATGGAGCGCGAAATGAGCTCCATTTCCGGCGGCATTAAGCTGCCCGGCATGTTCTAGGCAGCCATGCACACCCGTATTCCCGAGCCGCTCAAGGCCCTGGTGGACCAACTGGCGCGTCTGCCGGGGCTGGGGCCCAAGTCCGCCATGCGCGTGGCCATGACCCTGCTCAAATGGCCGGAAGCGGAAACGCGCCGCCTGGGCCGGAGCATCCACGACCTGCGCGACAACCTGCACCTCTGTTCTCGCTGCGGGGGTCTGGCCGCCACAGACCCCTGCCCGGTCTGCGCCGACACGGAGCGCGCCCGCGACACCCTCTGCCTGGTGGCCGAGTGGGACAGCATGCTCACCTTGGACGAAGGCGGCTTTTACCACGGCCAATATCTGATTCTGGGAGGGCTGCTGGCCCCTCTGGAGCACATGGGCGCTGAAAGTCTGGACCTGGACCGCCTGACGCGCCGCCTGGCCGAAGGCGAGGTGCACGAGCTTATTCTGGCGCTGGGGGCCACCCTGGAGGCGGAGAACACGGCCACCTTCATTGGCCGCATGGTGCGGGAGCGCTTTCCCCGCGTGGCGGTTTCCCGGCTGGCCCAGGGCATTCCCCTGGGTGCGGAAGTGAAGTACATGGACAGAGAGACTCTACGCCAGTCGCTGCAATACCGCCAAAACCTGCCCTGAGCGGCGAGGCCTGTTGTGGAAGCGTTCCTTTCCCCTGCCTTGCTGCAGCATCCTGTGGTCCAGGCGCTGCTGGCCGGGCTGCTTTCCTGGCTTTCCGTCAGTCTGGGGGCCGCGCTCATTTTTACCCGCCGGGAATTTTCCCGTCGGGCCATGGACTGTCTGCTGGGGGCGGCAGGCGGCATGATGCTGGGAGCGGCCTTTTTCGGCCTGCTCACTCCGGCCCTGGAACTCACGGCCCATCTGGGACGACTGGCCTTCGCCCCTGTGGTGGCGGGGCTCACCCTGGGCGCGTTCTTTCTCTGGCTGCTGGACCGCGTCCTGCCGCACATCCACATTCTGCAGGACACGCCTGAGGGCATTTCCACCAGCTGGCGGCGCAGCGTGCTGCTGGTGGCGGCCATGGCCTTGCACCACATTCCCGAAGGTCTGGCCATCGGCGTGGGCTACGGGGCCGCGGCCGCCGAATCGGTGCTGCAGACCGGCGCGGAAAGCCTGGGGCTGAGCACGGCTCTGGTTCTGACCCTGTCCATTATGCTCCAGAACGTGCCCGAGGGCATGGTGGTGGCCACGGCCCTGCGGGCCGAAGGTTACAGCGCGCGCAAGTCCTGTCTGTACGGGGTGCTTTCGGGCGTTACCGCCCCACTGGGTGCAGTGCCCGGAGCTCTGGCCGCCGGTTTTACGGCCGGTCTGCTGCCCGTGGCCCTGAGCTTCGCCGCCGGAGCCATGGTCTATGTGGTGGCTGAAGAAGTCATCCCCGAAGCCAGCGCATCGGGCAACGGCAATGCGGCCACGGTATCCTGCATTGCCGGGCTGGGGCTGGTCCTGACACTCTCCTCCCTGGTGGGCTGACATTTCGTTTTCTTATGCGCAATCCAGAACCGATTATTTTGCCAATGCCCCCATCCGCGGCTGCGTTTGCGCGTGCGGCGGGCGTCTGCACGCACTGTTGACAGCGCTTTTCAAGGATGAAGCGCCCTAGAGCATTTAACACTTGAAATGCTCGCTTACGGCAGGCAAAAGCCTGCCTTCTCGCATTTCGTGGCAAGGATTTCAAGAAAATCCTTGCAGAGCAGTTAGCTCATTTCATTCGCTAACTGCTCTAAAGTTTATTTATCACATGCCGTATAATCAGCATATGCGGTTACGGTATTTCTGACCCTTTTGCGGAGCGGTGCGGCAGCCCCACTTGCAAAAAGCCATAACCTGCGGCAAAAACGCGGACCGCAGTACCGTCAACGCCACCCGGTCATGGCGCGGCGGCAACGCTGCAGGGAGCTATAGCTTCCCAAAAGCCGCCGTGACGCTGAACTAGGCGGTGCTGCTCCGGCGTCACGGCGGAATGTACTGTTTTCTGGTAAATTATGACGTCAGGACGACGCTTCCCTTGGGGGACGCTTTGTCCGCATCCGGCCTCGCGGGCGCAAGGCCATTTTCCGCAGACCCTGCTGCGGCCCCTTATCTAAAGGATCATGCTTATGACCCTCTGCGCAAAAATTATCGCTGTTTATCTTGTCGGGCTGCTGCTCGTCTGCCTGGGGACTTTTGCCGGCGTCCAGTGGGCGCTGGGAACGGCCCTCAACGACGAGGTTTTCTGGCAGGCCCTGGGTACGGGTTTTGCCATGGTGGCCGTGCTGGGCTTTGTGGGCGCGCTGATCATCCACAACCGCATCGCGCCCATCCGCCAGTGCGTGCTTTTTGCCAAGGCCGTCAGTGAAGGGCAGGAAGACGTCACGCTGGAGGTTTACCGCTCGGACTGTCTGGGGCATCTGGCTGAATCCCTGCGCGTCATGGTGGCCAAATTGGAAGGCCAGGCCCACTGGTACGAGAGCATCCTCAACACCCTGCCCCTTTCTATTTCGGTGACGGACAACGACATGGCCTGGACCTTCTGCAACACCTATGCCCTCAAGAGCATGGACAAGACCCGCCAGGACGACGTGGTGGGACGGCACTGTTCCGAAAAGGGCGGCAACCTCTGCAACACGCCCCAGTGCGGCATTGAACAGCTGCGTCGCGGCGTCAAGAAGGTTGTCAACCATATGCCCAACGGCAAGTCCATGCAGATTATGCTGGACTACCTGCACGACGCCCACGGCAACCAGGTGGGGCATGTGGAAATAGGCGAAGACATTACCGAACGCATCGCCCTGGAAAAACGCGCTCTGGAAGCAGCGCACCAGGGCCGCATGTCCACCGTCACCCGGCTGGAAGGCGTCATCGCTACTCTGCAGGAGGCTGCCGGCAGCCTTAATACCGCCCTGACCGACGTGCGCCAGAAAGCCGATGTAGCCGCAGGACGCATGTCCGAAACCGCCACAGCCATGAACGAAATGAACTCCACCGTGCTGGAAGTGGCCCACAACGCCGAGGGTGCGGCCGAAGCCGCCACCTCGGTGCAGGGGCACGCCCACGACGGCGCGGACCTGGTAACCCGCACCATCCGCAGCATGCAGGATGTGCAGCGGCAGTCCTCCGGCCTCAAGGACGAAATGTCCAGCCTGGACCAGCAGGCCAAGGACATCGGCGCCGTGCTTACCCTTATCCGCGACATCGCAGACCAGACCAACCTGCTGGCCCTGAACGCCGCCATTGAAGCCGCCCGCGCCGGCGAGGCGGGCCGCGGCTTTGCCGTGGTGGCCGATGAAGTGCGCAAACTGGCCGAAAAAACCATGAGCGCCACCAGAGATGTGGAAACGGCCATTGCCGCCATTCAGGAAGGCACCGGCAACAGTGCAACCACCGTGGACGGCACCGTGACTTCCATTGAAGAAGTGAGTCATATGGCTGAAGAATCGGGCCACGCTCTGGAGCGCATCGCCAGCCTGGCTGGTGATTCCAGCAGTCGGGTGTCGGCCATTGCCGCCGCCGCTACGGAGCAGTCCGCCGCTTCAGACGAGATTAACCGCCATATCTCTGAGGTCAACGCCCTGAGTGCCCACATCGCCGAGGCCATGGACCAGGCCGCCGGCCAGGTCACCCACATGGCGGAACAGGTGAGCGTGGTCACCACCATTCTGGACGACATCCGCAAAGAAGACGCCACCACCACCGCCACTATGGAGTAATCCCCCCCCTCACAACTATACAAAGAAAGACCGCCGCCGGAAGAACTCCGACGGCGGTCTTTCTGGTTTAGCAATCACCATGACCGCAAAGGCGCATAACCGCATGGGACGCGGCGCCTGCGTCTTTGCGGCCCGTGTTCGACCTATAGGACACCGTACTCTTGAGAATATGCATGCTCAAGAGTTATGGCACGGTTTTCATCCGTAACTAGCGCTGCTGTCTTTGCCCGTAACTTCCTTCGTCGGAACGGGCCAAGCTCCGCTTGCGCCTCTACGACGGGCATCGCTTATGCAACCGCCAGGGCATTGCAAAGTTGCAATGCCCTATGGATGGTTGTTGAACTTGTCCGCTGTGGACTTGGTGCCGCTGTGGCAGGGGGTGCAGTCCATGACGCCCTTGGCCCAGTTGGCCTCATTGCCCTTGGTCTGATGGCATTCGCCGCAATAGGTCACGGATTCCTGCACGGGGAAGGCGCCCTTGTAGTCCTTACCCATCTCTATTTTGGCATTAAAGATTTCCACGGCCTTGGCGGCCACGTCCGCAGTCAGGCGGCCGCAGCGCTCACTGCGCTGCTTGCTGGTGGCCTCAATTTTGTTGTGCGCACACCACTTGGAAACAGAGATGTGGCAGAGCACAGAACCGGACACGTTTTGGGGCAGGTCGCCCTTGAAGCCCAGGGCCTTGTCGCCGGGATTGTAGGCGGGCAGGCTGGCCTTCTCATACCAGCGGAACAGCTCGTTGACCATGGGGCGCACTTCCTTGCGGCCCCAGAACAGGGAAAAAGTGGCCGCCGCGCCATACAAGGCGCCGCAAATGGTGCCCCAGTCGGAAATGCCGCCTTTGTTGGCCTCAAGCATGGTAAAGGGAAACTGATTGTAGGGCGCGCCATATTTTTCACCAAGCAGGCCCACAATGCTGTAAAATGTGCCGTAGCCGCAGCCGTAGCCCTTGTGCCAGTAGCCTTCATAAGCTACCTCGGCACACAGTTTGGGGTCCAGCTTATGGGCTTTCCACCCGTGGTCTCCGCCCGCCTGGGCAAAGCGGCCTCCGCCCTGCTGCGTCTGCCCCGCAGCAAAGCTCGCGCCGCCGGAAAGGCCAAGCACAGCCCCGCCCACGGCAAGGCCGCCCAGACCGAAAATCAAATCACGTCTGCCAATACCCATAATCTCCTCCTGTTTTGTGCGCAGTTGCACATGGTATTGTGTTAAAAAAAGCACTAGCTGGTTTCAGCAAGGCCGGTCAAGGCTCCGGACCGGGGATTGACAAAATTTTTGCAAAAAAAATTTTTAGTGCCCTCTGGACGCGCCCGGAGAAGGACTTACTTAAAGAACGCGCCTGGGCAGCCAGCCGCCATGTCCGCGCGCCCTGCAAATTTGGCTCTTTGGCGCGCCCCGGTGCGCGCCGGGCCTGTGCGCGGACAGCGCCGGACCGCCGCTTTCGGGCTTGTGGTTCGGATAACGAAGATTTTTCCTGAGGAGGATCCGGATATGTCCAAAATTATCGGCATTGACCTGGGCACCACCAACTCCTGCGTGTACGTCATGGAGGGGAAGGACCCAAAATGCATCACCAATCCCGAAGGGGGCCGCACTACTCCCTCCGTGGTTGCCTTTACCGATAAAGAGCGCCTAGTGGGCGACATTGCCAAACGGCAGGCCGTCACCAACCCCAAGCGCACTATTTTCGCTATCAAGCGGCTTATGGGACGCAAGTACGACACCCCAGAGGTAGACCGCTGGAAGGAACACTCCCCCTACGCCATCGTCAAGGCCGCTAACGGCGACGCCGGCGTGGAGGTGGACGCCCGCACTTACAGCGCCCCGGAAATCTCGGCCATGATCCTGGCCAAACTCAAGGCCGACGCCGAAGCCTACCTGGGCGAAACCGTAAGCGAAGCCGTCATCACCGTGCCCGCCTATTTCAACGACGCCCAGCGTCAGGCCACCAAGGACGCGGGCCGCATCGCCGGTCTTGAGGTCAAACGCATCATCAACGAGCCCACCGCAGCCTCTCTGGCCTACGGCGCGGACAAAAAGGCCAATGAAAAGATCGCCGTCTTCGACCTGGGCGGCGGCACCTTTGATATTTCCATCCTGGAAGTGGGCGACAACGTTGTGGAAGTGCGCGCTACCAACGGCGACACCTTCCTCGGCGGCGAAGACTTCGACCAGCGCGTCATCAATTACCTGGTGGAAGAATTCAAAAAGGAAAACGGCATTGACCTCACCAAGGACAGCATGGCCCTGCAGCGCTTGAAAGAAGCGGCGGAAAAAGCCAAAAAAGACCTGTCCACCTCTATGGAGGCCGAAGTCAACCTGCCCTTCATCACCGCAGACCAGAATGGCCCCAAGCACCTGCTCATGAAGATTGGCCGGGCCAAGCTCGAATCCTTGGTCAGCGATCTGGTGGACCGCACCACTGAGCCCTGCAAAAAGGCTCTGGCCGATGCGGGCATGACTGCCGCGCAGATCGACGAAGTCATCCTGGTGGGCGGCATGACCCGTATGCCTCTGGTGCAGCAGGTGGTGGGCAAGTTTTTCGGCAAGGAGCCCAACCGCTCCGTGAACCCCGACGAAGTGGTGGCCATGGGTGCGGCTATTCAGGGCGGCATCCTCACCGGCGACGTGAAGGACGTGCTGTTGCTGGACGTGACCCCGCTTTCCCTGGGCATTGAAACCATGGGCGGCGTGTTCACCAGGCTTATCGACCGCAACACCACCATCCCCACGCGCAAAAGCCAGGTCTTCACCACAGCCTCGGACAACCAGCCCTCGGTGTCCATCCATGTGCTGCAGGGCGAACGCCCCATGGCCGCAGACAACATGACCCTGGCCCGCTTTGACCTTACGGGCATTCCTCCGGCCCCGCGCGGCGTGCCGCAGATTGAGGTGTCCTTCGATATCGACGCCAACGGCATCGTCAACGTGTCGGCCAAGGATATGGGCACCGGCAAGGAACAGTCCATCAAGATCACAGCTTCTTCCGGCCTTTCCGAGGACGACATCCAGCGCCTGGTGCGTGAGGCCGAAGCCCATGCCGGCGAAGACAAGAAAAAACAGGAAGTGATCGAGGCCCGTAACCACGCGGACAGCCTCATCTACGGCACGGAGAAATCCCTTGCGGACCTGGGCGACAAGGCCGATGCCGCAGTGAAAAGCGATATCGAAGCCAAGATCGCCGAGCTGCGCAAAATCATGGAAGGTGAGGACGCGGAGGCCATCAAGGCCGCTACCGACGCCCTGGCCAAGGCTTCGCACAAGCTGGCGGAACAGCTCTACCAGCAGCAGGCCCAGCAGACCGGGGGACAGCCGGGCGGAGCCCAGCAGGAAGCCGGCGCGCATCAAGACGGCAACAGCGGCGGCAACGGCGGCGACGACGTGGTGGACGCCGACTACACCGAAGTGAAAAAATAGCAAACTTGCCAGCGCGCTTGCGCTGTACTAAATAAAGGTCTGGTTCTGCGGAACCGGACCTTTTTTTCACTCTGACGCAAAAGGAACTGCATATGCCCGGCAAACGCTGCAGCATGGCCGTGCCCGCCTTGCTCCTGCCCCTGTTGCTTCTGACAGGGGCCTGCCACACGGCCCCGCCGCCTGACAACACTTACGAGCGCACGCCGCCCCCCAGGCCGACTCCGGCCAGGCCGCAACCGGCGCCGCGCCCCGAAGTCAAACCCGAAGCCCAACCTGCCCCGCGTCCGGCCCAGGGCCGGCACCCCGCGCCGGACAGGGGCGACCGTGACCGTCGGCCGGCCATGCAACCACAGCACAACGCGCGCCCCCACCAGGCGGAAAGGCCGCAGCGCCAGGAAAACACCAGGCGGGACAGCACACGCCGCCCCGACCAACAGCGTCGGACGCCGGACCAACACGTTTCAGACCAAAAGCCGGAACGCTCAAACCCATAGCAGGATACGCCCATGTCCCTTTGCCGCGCCACAGCCCCTATTCTCCGTCTTCTGACGCTTCTGGCGGTTCTGGGCTGCCTGACGGCCTGTCAGATGCCCTTCGGCCTGGGCCAGCGCGCGTCGCAGCCCGCCAAACCGGCCAAGCCTGTCCCTGCCGCCGGCCCCTGCGTGGTCCTGGCGCTGCCGCAATCCGGCCCCTACGCCCCCATTGCCGGCAAAATCACGCGCGGAGCCCAGCTGGCCAAGGACGAAATGGCGGCCAATGGTGTGGCCATCCGCCTGGAAACGCTGAATACCGCCGACAGCGGCTGGCTGCAGAAGCTGGCCGCCCTGCCCCCGGCCTGCGCCGTAGTGGGCGGTCCCTTGCAGACCGGCGTCTACGCCAAGGCCCGTCAGGCCGGCGCGCTGGAAAAGCGGACCTTCTTCACCTTTTTGCCCACGCTGGAGCCGGGCGATGAAGGCGCGCGGGCTTGGCGCATGTTCCCCAGCCCACAGGACCAGGTTGACGCCCTCATCCATTTTGCCTCCGAGGGTCTGAACATCCGCACCTACGGGGCCTTCTACCCCAATGACGCCTACGGCATGCGCATGACCGGGCTGCTGGAGCAAAGTCTGGCCAGCCGCAACATGCTGCTGCAGAAGGCGGTTTACAACCCCGCGGACGCCGCCTCCTGGAGCACGGCCGTGGCTCCGTTGATCAACGCGAAAACGCCGGAAGGCAGCACCACGCCCATCCCCCAGACCGCCTTTGAGGCCCTGTTCCTGCCCGATTCGTGGAAAAATATGGAAATGCTCACCACCAGCCTGCTGTACAACGGCGAAGATCGTCTGGTGCTGCTGGGCACGACCCTTTGGGAGCAAAGCCTGACGGGCAAAACCGTGCCCCATGCCGAAAGCTACGCCCTGGCCGTGTTTCCCGGCGCGTGGAACGCCCTGCAGGCCCCGCGCGCCCTGCAGACGCCAGGCACGGATTTCTGGACAGCCTTGGGCTACGACTACGCCCGCTTTGCCGCCGCTCTGGGCCTGGAATCCCGACCTGAAGCCGCTCAGGTCACGGCGCGGGCGCGCCGCGCCTCCCAGATGATCTGGGGCATGGCCCCCGTAAGCTGGGACAGCAAAGGCGTGGCCCACCAGAAGCTCTTTATCTTCGGCGTCACCGGTTCAGGCATGGCCCCCGTAACTCTGGACACCTTCCAGCAGACCCGCGCCCAGGTGCTGCAGCAAGCCGCCCTGCGCATGCAGGGGCTGCCCCCTATGGACGCCGCGGGCAACCCCCTGGCGGCCCCAGCCGAAGGGGCGGCGGCAGAACCTGTGGCCAGACCGACGGGCGATCCGGCGGCTCCGGCGCAGCCTGCGGCCGCGCCCGTGAGCACCACGCCCCGGCCCTCCTACAAACTCAGTCTGCCCGGCAACCATTGACCGCCGGGCCTGCCCCAACGGGTGGAACACTTCCGGAGCAAGGAAAAAATCGCATGAGCAACAAGACCATCGGCAAAGAAGACGTGCGCCACATGGCTGCCCTTTCCCGCCTCCAGATCAGCGAAGAGGAACAGGAGCTGTTTGCCCGACAGTTGGGCGACATTCTGGGTTATATGGACGTGCTTGCCCGCGTGGACACCAACGCGGTGGAACCCCTCTACAGCCCGGCCCTGCATCAGGGCCCCCTGCGGGAAGACATGGCCGAACGCCGCCGCCGGCGCGAAGAAGTGCTGGCCAACGCCCCCGAAGCGGACGGGGAGTATTTTATCGTGCCGCGCATAGTTTAGTCGCGCCGCACCCCACATTGCACCACGCCGAGAACACCATGACCGACATCTGCTCTCTCACGCTGACCGCCCTGACCGGGGCCCTGCAGAACAAAGAACTGAGCGCCGTGGAGGCGGCCACCGCCTGCCTGGAGCGCATTGCCGCCACCGAACCCCGCCTGGCCGCGTTGCTCACCGTGGACCGGGAAGGCGCGCTGGCCACGGCCACCGCCTTGGACAAGGAAGGGCCTGACCCCTCGCGTCCCCTCTGGGGCGTGCCCATGACCATCAAGGACGCCCTGTCCACCAAAGGTCTGCGCACCACGGCGGGCTCCCGCATCCTTGAAAACTACGTCCCCTTTTACGACGCCGCGGCCGTAGAGCGCCTGCGCGCCGCCGGGGCCGTTATTCTGGGCAAGGCCAATCTGGACGAATTTGCCATGGGCTCCTCCACGGAAAATTCCGCCTATCAGACCACCCGCAACCCCTGGAATACGGACAAGGTGCCCGGCGGCTCCAGCGGCGGTTCCGCAGCCTCGGTCAGTGCCGGGCAGTGCTTTGCTTCTCTGGGCACAGACACGGGCGGCTCCATCCGTCAGCCAGCCGCCCTTTGCGGCTGCGTGGGCCTCAAGCCCACCTACGGCCGGGTTTCGCGTTACGGGCTCATCGCCTACGGTTCCTCTCTGGATCAGATCGGCCCCCTGGCCCGCACAGTGGAAGACTGCGCCCGCGTGCTGGACGTCATTGCCGGACACGACCAACGCGACGCCACCAGCGCCCCCCGGCCCGCCGAGGACTATGCCGCCGCGCTGCAAAGCCGCCCTCTCAAAGGCGCGTGCCTGGGCCTGCCCAAAGAATTCTACGGCCAAGGCCTGGACCCGGAAGTGCGCGCCGCCTGTGAAACAGCCCTGCGCACGGCCGAAGCCCAGGGCGCGACCCTGGTAGACGTGAGCCTGCCCCATACGGATGCGGCCATCGCCACCTACTACATCATTGCCATGGCCGAGGCCAGCTCCAACCTGGCCCGCTTTGACGGCGTGCGCTACGGCCGCCGCGCCGCCCCGATCAACAATCTGGAAGAACTCTACGTGCGTTCGCGCAGCCAGGGTTTCGGGCAGGAAGTCAAACGCCGCATTATGCTGGGGGCCTATGTGCTTTCCTCCGGCTACTACGACGCCTACTACCGCAAGGCCGCGCAGGTGCGCCGCTGCATCCGCGACGACTACCTGGCCGCCCTGGAGCAGTGCGACGTGCTGCTGGCCCCGGTCTCCCCGGTAACGGCCTGGAATCTGGGCAGCCACAGCGGCGACCCGCTGCAGATGTACCTTATGGACGCCTACACCCTCTCCCTTAATCTGGCGGGCCTGCCCGGCCTTTCCCTGCCCGTGGGCCTGGGCGCGGCCAGCCGCATGCCCGTCGGCGTACAGCTTATCGGCAAGGCCTTTGCCGAATCCGAACTTCTGGCTCTGGGCCACAGCCTAACCCAAGCCCTGCCCCCCTTGGGAACGCCCGCGCTGTGAGCTGGATATTGCAGCTCTGGTGCGCGAGGATGATCAGGCAGGCGCAAAAAGGACTGCCCACTCCTGCTGTGCTGTAAAAAAGCAGGCACACCGCGGGCAACAGGGTGGACCATAAAAAAATATGCTGGCGGCTGTGGAAGTAACCCGCACAGCTTTCCAGAGTAGACCCGTTGACAGACGACAAGCCCCTGCGCTCTCAGAGCACAGGGGCTTTTGTGGCTCTACCGGCTCTACCTCAAAGACGGGGGCATAGCGTCCCCAAGAAAAAATGGGCATACCAAGCAAAGCCGGTATGCCCACCAGGGCAACCTTTATTTTCCGACCAAAGAAAAAAGAGAAGGCCCTGTGGAAAGATTCTTAATTGGCTTGCGGGATTTTGCAATCGAAAAAGTGGTCAGTCACGTTCCCCCGGTGTTTGAGGCCAAGTGGACTGGCAAGAACTCTTGCCCACACTGCGCATGCGAAAAGCTACGCATAAAGGACTCATTCTGGAGGTCAATCCGGAATATTTCCATTCATGGAAGGGCGTCTCGGTTGTTGGTTCGTTGCCATAAATACCGATGTGAAAGCTGCGGTAGATATTTTAATACCAGGCTTGCAGGTATAAAAGTGTGGAGCAGAACAACAGAACTGCTCAAGCGCAATATTTTTCAGGCATATAACAAAGGCATTTCCTGCAAGGAAATCGCCAACGAACACCGCATAGGCGTAGCCAGCGTGGAGCGCTACTACCACCAGATGATGCAGCACACGAGCAGCCACTGGGTAAATCGCACCTGCCCGCGCATTCTAGGGATTGATGAGCACCGATTCACGCGCAGACAGGGCTTTGCAACCACGTTTTGCGATTTGGCCCGGCGTAGGGTCTTTGATGTGGTTAAGGGGCGCAGCGCCGCCGATATGCGCGATTTTTTGCAGTCGCTGCAAGGCCGTCATAAGGTAAAAATGGTCTGTATTGATATGAATTCTGCGTATCGCCGACTAGTGCGGGAATGGTTTCCCAATGCGCGCATTGTTGCGGACAGGTTTCATGTTATCAGGCTGGTGAATCAGCACTTTTCAGAGCTATGCAAAGAAATTGATGAAAAACATCTTGCTCATGGGCGCGGCGGCATGATGCGTATTTTACTGACCCGCAGAGATCGATTAACAGACGCCCAAAAAGAGCGACTACGAACATACTTTGCCGCCAGACCAGACATTGAATCGCTGTACGAGTTTTTGCATGAAACCGCGGATTTATTGCGTGTCCGGGCGCAAAACGTCGATTCCTGCCGCAGATATGTTGCTGAATTATTGAATAAAATTGATCAACTTCGAAAAACACCCTTCGCGCCGTTGCGCACCCTGGGCAAGACGTTGCATAATTGGCGGGAAGAAGTGGCCAGAATGTTCCGTTTTACTCGGAATAACGGCATTACAGAAGGTTTCCATCGAAAAATGAAGTTGATTCAACGGCGAGCGTATGGCTTCCGCAACTTCGAAAATTACCGCCTGCGGGTGCGCGTATTGTGCTGCTGAAATGGATGGGGAATTGTTCAGAAACCTGTCGGAAAAACTGCCCTTTGAAGGGGCTTGCCCCCGTCTTTGGTGTAGAGCCTTTTCATATCGACATCTCGAAAAAATATTTTGTATGTCCTTTTGTATGTCCCAACAAAAAAGGGTTTATGGTGAATAACCATAAACCCTTGATTTAATTGGTCGGAGCGACTGGATTCGAACCAGCGACTTCCTGCTCCCAAAGCAGGTGCGCTACCAGACTGCGCCACGCTCCGAAATTGGTTTCCGTATCGGCTTCGGGCTTGGTTTAACCATTGGCGGGCGGGGGGTGTCAAGCCCCTGCGTCGCATCGGCGCGGCTGCGCCCTGCTCTGTCCTGCCGTTATTTTTTTGGCGGCGCTGGCAGGATTACGCCCCCGCTTTTGCGGTCGCGGCGCGCGCGTTCCGGCACACGCACGGGCACAAGGTCGCCACTGGCCAGGCCAGCCGCATCCTCCAGCAGGGCCAGCCCTTCGTCCATACAGGCATAACGCGCCTCGCCGCGCAGCCCCGGCACCGCAAAAGGTGCGGAAAGCACCCTGGCCAGACTCTTTGTCACAGCCGACGGCGCGCCGCCCTCACCATGCCCTCTGTTGGCGGGGCCTTCTCCGGCCATCGCGCCGCGCGCCTCCACCGTTCCGGCATCCCCTGCGGCACGCGGGGTCAACAGCAGGGGCGCAAGGCTCAAGCCGCTTTTGGCCAGCCTCGCCTGGACAGAAATTTTCTCCAGCCAGGCAGGCGCGCCGCCGCTGTCAAAGGTAAAATGACACCAGCCCCGGCCGCGTTCTTCCAGCAGAGGGCAAGCCGCACTGTGCGGGCAGGGAGCCACGGCCCGCAGGCCGCCCTCCAGGGCCAGACGACGCAGGCGCATGACCGTGCCGCCGCCCAGCCTGGTGCCCGGCTCCACCACCAGCAGGTCCGGCCCGGACACAAGTTCGGATGCCGCCCCGCACGGGCTTCCGGACGCCACAACGGACACGCCGTCCTGGCTGCGGTCCGCGCTGCGACACGGGCCGAGCTTCGCCGGGCTGTTCCCTCCTGCCGCGTCCGCCAGGGCCGTGCCCGCTTCGCTGTTCGCATCCCGCTCCCAGAACAGCGGCCCCAGCGAGGCCAGCAGGGCTTCCAGCCGTTCGTCCCGACAGCCCTGGGGGCGTTCTTCAGCCTCCACGTCCGCATCTTCATGCGGGCCGTGCCCGCCGTGTCCGCCAAAACGCAGTTCGTTGAGCACATTGGCCGCGCTCACCAGCCAGGGCCGGGTCCGTCCCCCGGCCAGCAGCGGGGCGGCGGCGCGGGCGGCGCGTTCCAGGGGGGCGCGCGCCAGGCGCACGGGCCAGACCGGTTCGCCGCTCAGCTCGCCCAGGGCGGCCAGCAGGTCCCGGCCCAACTCCAAAGGTTGCACCGCCGTATCCACGGCCAGCACCTGCACGGGAGCCCTGCGCCACTGCGGCCGGGCCAGCCAGAGGGCCAGGGGCAGGGTCAGCGGCCCGGACCCCAGGTCCAGCAACAGGGCCTGCCCCCCGGCCGGAGCTGCCGCGCGCGGGTCCGACAGGGGCAACGCCGCCAAAAGCCGCGTCAGACGCAGCAGATTCCAGGGCAGGAAGTAATACAGATAGGCGCTCACCGCCGCCGGAGAGCTCCAGTACGGGCGCTGCAGCCCGGCCCGCTCCGTGGTGAGCAGCTGAGACAGGGCGGCCACATCGTCGGGCAGAGAACGCCGGTGGGCCGCACTGAGCGGACGGACCCGGCGCAAGGCTTCGGGCAGGCGTTCCAGCAGAAGGCGCGCAGCCTCAGGCACAGGGGGCAGCAGGCGCTCCGCCGTTGTCCAGAGTGAAGAGCCGGGCCCGCCGACAGACGGACGCCCGGCCTCCGCTTTCCTTTGGGACGCGGCTCCCGCGTGGGACGCACGCCCTGCGGAAGAGGGACGGGCCGGACGTTCCGCCGGGGGACGCGGCCCCGTGGGCTGCGGCGCGTCCCGACCCGCACGCGACGGGCGCGACTGCCCGGACGGACGGCGCTCCCCATCCGGCTCCCCCCGCCCCATACCCTTGCGGTCAGGCCAATGGCCCTGCCCCTGAGCAGCGGGGTTTGCGGGGGACGCGGGCTTACGGGGCCGGGAACCGTCCCGTCGGGATTTGGGGGACGACGATACGCCGCGTGGAGCGGCGGCAGAGCGGGACATTCAACCTCCAAAGCGCATCTGACGCAAATAGTCGTGCGCAAAATCCGGTTGTTGGGTGAGGGCCAGGACGTGGGCCTTGCAACAGAGCCGGGCTACAGCCGCGCCCCGTTCCGGACAACGGGCCAGCAGGGCGGCCCCTTCCAGAGCCGTGTTGCCCACGGCCTCGGTGCGGCGGGCCAGCCCGGCGGGCAAAAAGCCCAGGGTTTCCAGATCCTCCAGACAAACGTGCGCCCCCAGACTGCCGGCCAGACAAAGACGCGCCACCCCGGCCACGGGCAGATCCGCCGCCCGGAGCAGGGCCTCCAGGGCCAGGGCAAAGGCCGCCTTGACCTTGAGCAGTTCCTCCACATCCCCGGCATCCAGCCACAGGCCGTGCGGCAGACGCAGCCGCCCGTGCTCCAGACCGGCGGCCAGACGGCGGGTCAGAGGCATGGCCGGGGCCGGGTCCAGCCGCCCATCGGATTGCAGCAGGCCCGCGCGCAGCAGCACGGCCAACAGGGACAAGTACCCCGTGGCGCTGATGCCGCGCGCCCGCGCGGCAGGCTCCGGCTGCGTGCCGGGCCCGACAGCGGCACAGGCGGAACAAGGACAGGCCGCGCCGTGGGGCGCGGCCGCCGCAGGCTCCGCAAAAAGCCGCGCCGTCAGGCCCAGGGGCGTGAGGGCAAAGCCCGTGACCACGCCGGGCCCGGCCTGCTGGCCGCACTGGGGCCCGATGCCCTCCAGGGCCGGCCCCAAAGGCACGCTGGTAAGCCAAAGCGCCGTGTCGGTCAGCAGCGCCATTTCCCCATTGGTGCCCATATCCGCCAGCACAAAAGGCCGGGGCGCGCCGCGCTCCAGCAGGGCCGCCAGCCCGGCGCTCACGTCGCCGCCCACAAAGGGCGCGGGCTGGGGCGGCACATAGACGGGCGGCAGACCCGGCACGTCCGCCACGACGTCACCGGTAAAATCCAGCCTGTAGGGCGCGGCGCAGAGGCCCGATACGTCGCGATCCAAAAAAATGGCCGTCATGGCGGGGTTGGCCGCCAGACACAAGCGCACGATCCGGCCCACGCCCCGCACCGCCAGCCCTTCCGCCACGGCCTGCAGCTCACGGCGGACCAGCGCCGCCAGAATGCCGCGGCCTTGCGGCTCCCGCGCCACAGCCAGACGGGACATGACGTCCGCGCCGGCCCCGGCCTGAGGATTAAGCCCGTGCCCCTGCGCCGCCGTCCTGCCCTCCTGATCCACGGCCTGCCAGTACAACGAGGTAGTGCCCAGGTCCACGGCCAGGACCAGATCCGGGAGCGCGTCGACCTGTGAGCCAGGCGCAGCCGTTTCCGAGCCAGGCGCAGCCGTTTTCGAGCCGGGCGCAGCCGCTGCAAAGGCGGACGTGCCAAGCTGCCCCGCGTGCAACCCCGTCGGGCTCAATGCGGCTGCTTTGGGGGCCGCCGCCCCTGCCCCCGCGTCGGGGGCGTAAAAATCCTCGGCCGGCAGTTCCAGTTCCAGATCGCCCCCGGCCTCCGGTACTGTGTGACGGCAGGCGAGCCGCCAGCCGACGGCCAGTTCCTCCGGCGTAAATACGGCGCTTTCGGCGGGCAGCGGGGGTGGGGCAGCGCGACGAAAGCGCAGCCGGCAGCGGCCGCAGCGGCCCAGCCCGCCGCAGAGGGGCAGGGGCGGCACAAGGCCCGAAAGCCAGACGGCCTGCGAAAGGGGCACGCCCGGCGCGGCCTCCAGCTCAAGAGGCCGAACGCCCGCCGCCGGGTCTGGAGAAAAAAGACGCAGACGCATGTCCGCAGCCTGCCTCAAGGCCGGGGCAAAGGCAAGGGAAACCGCGCCCGGGCCTTTGCCGCTTGTCAAACTGGCCTTTTTTTTGCATTATAAAAAAATAACGCCGTGCTGCGGCAAGACCTTCCGGCGGGGGCTCGGGGCAGACATGAACAAAGTGCTGGCGCAAGACGAAGTTGACGCCCTGTTGCGGGGCCTTTCGGGCGGCGAAATTGAAAGCGAGACCGAAGCGCCGGAGGACGACTCCGGCATTGTGCCTTTTGACCTGGCCAACCAGGACCGCATCATCCGCGGGCGCATGCCCGTGCTGGAAATCGTCAACGACCGTTTTGCACGCCTCTGCACCAACGCCCTTTCCAATGCCGTGCGCAAAAGGGTGGAGCTGAACCCCATTTCCATTGACATGACCAAGTTCGGGGAGTTCATGCGCTCCCTGCCCGTGCCCACCTCCATCAACATTTTCAAGATGGACCCTTTGCGGGGCAACGCCATCATGGTGGTGGATTCACGCCTGGTCTTCGCCCTGGTGGAAAACGTCTTCGGCGGCTCCGGCTCCCAGCCCAAGGTGGAGGGCCGCGAGTTCACCCGCATTGAACAGGCTGTGGTGGACAAGATCGTCAAAATCGCCCTGGACAACATGGAAGAATCCTGGCGGCCCGTGCACGATGTGAAGCTGGAGCTGGTGCGCAGCGAGATCAACCCCCAGTTCGCGGCCATTGTGCCGCCCAGCGACGTGGTGGTGGTGATCACCTTTGAGGTGGAGCTGGACACGGCCCTGGGCTCCATGGTCATCTGCCTGCCCTATGCCACCATCGAACCCATCCGTTCCAAACTGCACGCCAGTTTCCAGACCGAACGCCTGGAGGTGGACCACGCCTGGGTGGCCCGTCTCAAGGAACGGCTCATGGAAACGCCCGTAGAGATGAAGGTGCTCTTCGGCCGCACCACCATCACCGGCAACCAGCTGCTGCGCATGCAGGTGGGCGACGTGCTGGTGCTGGACACGGACCAGGAAGACCTGCTCCCCTGCACTGTGGCGGGCGTGCGCAAATATCAGGGCATTGCCGGCACGGTCAAAGCCATGAAGGCCTTTCAGATCATCAAGGAAAACGAGCCGCAGTACACCTAACACCCGCAAGGAGTGTACAAATGCCAGCTCCACGAGAGTTACAAAGCCTCGGAATAGAAAAATTTATAACTGAGTATAGCTTTTTACTTCGAAACCCAATCTCAAGACAGCAATCAACTATCTAATAGACAAACGAATTTCTAATGAGGCTGGAGCTGCACGAAGAGCTAATGCCGCCCGCAAAATTTTTTCAAACCCTTTCCTCCTGCGGGAATGTCTTACCTATGTAGCTTTTCAAGCAAAAAAAATTGACGCAGGGATAATTGCTCAAGCCAAAAATCTTTTGGCAGCACTCCCTCCCCTGAGTCATTAACCTACTCCCTTTAAACGTCCGGAGCGGATTTCGCGCTCTGTGCGCAAACGGCGCAGCTCCGGCCCCAGAATAAGCACTTCCGCCGCAGCCAGATGCGGCGCCACGGCCACGCCTGGGGGCACAGGCGCATCGGCCTCATAACCGCCCTGCGCCGGCCGCAACAGCACGCAGCGGCAGCCCGCGGCCAGGCCCGCCTCCACGTCGCGCACCCGGTCGCCCACCATCCAGGAGCGCGCAAGGTCCAGGCCCATTTCTTCCGCCGCGCGCAGAATCAGCCCCGGCGCGGGCTTGCGGCAGGAACAGGGGCCGGTGATCTCCGGCAGATGCGGGCAGTAATACCAGGCGTCAATGGCCGCGCCCTTGGCCTCCAGATCGGCGTTGATCCAGGCTTCCAGCTCGTGCAGGGCCGCCAGGTCGTACATGCCGCGCGCCAGGCCGGACTGGTTGCTGACCACCACCAGGGCATAGCCCACGGCGTGGAAGCGTTTGAGCGCCTCCACCACGCCGGGCAGCCAGTGCCAGTCCTCCTTGCGGTGCACATAACCCGTATCTTTGTTCAGAGTGCCGTCCCGGTCCAGAAAAATGGCCCGCCGCAACACGCCTTGCCCGTCCATAGATCCTCCCCGCGCAAAAGTTTTCAGCCTGGATGCCAACCAGCACCACGTGCCGCAGGCCGTTTGGCCCGCACCCCGGCGACCAGCCCAGCATAGCCCAAAAACCGCAAGGGTAAAAGCGGCGGCCGTAAGCTCTGCGTCCACAGCGGACGTCAAAAGTTGCCCGCCACAGGACGCTGTGCCCTTTTCCCCAAAAACAACGCCGCCGCGAGGGCACAGGATGCCTTCGCGACGGCGCTTCCACAGGCGGATTCCCGCAGGCTCAGGGGTCGGCCCCCTAGAGCATTTAACACTTAAAATGCTCGATTACGGCAGGCAAAAGCCTGCCTTCTCGCATTTCGTGGCAAGGATTTTCAAGAAAATCCTTGCAGAGCAGTTAGCTCATTTCATTCGCTAACTGCTCTAGCCTGCGGGAAATATGATCGTGTTATTGGTCCGGGGCGTCCACCGTACGCCGCACCAGGGCCAAGGCCAGCACCGCCGCGCTGGCGCCGCAAGGACGTCCCTCGGACTCACGCAGGCGCTCCCGCACAAATCCAGCCATATCCAGGGCCAGCACCGCGTCTGTAACCGCCGTGCGGCCGGCCTTTTTGTTCGCTTCCAACACGGCGAGGTAGCGCTCCAGAGCCTCCAGATCGCGCTGTTCCGGCGCGTATTCCGGCTCTGGCGGCGACGCCGCCGTGGGAAGCGCGCGCAACCAGTCGTGCATCATGACCATTCCTCCCTGAATCGGTCATTGCTTCCCGTTTGTGGGGGCGCGCCCGCCCGCCTCCACGGCGCGCCGTAACGGCCCCTGTTTCTCCACAACACTTCTCATTATCGGTAAACCGACAAGGTTCTTTAGGGCAGATCCCCAGTGGACATGCGCATCCGCAAAAACAAAAGGAACGCTGCCGCGGGCTTTGGCGCACAGCCAAGCAATGATGGCGCATCATGGCGGGGCCGTGCCCGCGCAGTTGCCGAGGGCTCGGCATGCCTGAAATATTCCGGGCGCAACAAGGGCATCAGTTCGGACGTTTTTGCTGACCATGCAACTCTGCAGGACAGATTTTTCCTGCCTTTTTCATGGTATAACTATTAACATAATTGTAGCGATAGCGTTACAAATCGCGGCCCGCTTGCAAGCCGTGGACGTCATGGCTACTATCGGCAACAATGCTGCTTGAATGAGGAGAGCCTATGCCGACACCCATTTTGCACAAGGAACGCCTGATCCCGGGCAAAACCAGCAAGCTGGTGCTCCACGCGCCGCAAATCGCCCAAAAAGCGCGGCCCGGACACTTTGTCATGCTGCGCGTGAGCCCCACGGGCGAACGCATCCCCCTGACCATAGCGGATACCGATCCCGCGCAGGGCACCATCACCATCGTCTACCTGGTCATGGGCAAGACCACGGCCATGCTGGAAGAACTAAACCAGGGCGACGCCGTCCTGGACGTCTGCGGCCCCCTGGGGCACCCCACCCACATTGAAAAGCACGGCACCGTGATCTGTGTGGGCGGCGGCACGGGCATTGCCGCCATGCACCACATCGCCAAGGGGCACGCCCGCGTGGGCAACCGCGTGGTGGGCATTATCGGCGCGCGCAGCAAGGATCTGCTGCTCTTTGAAAAGGAGCTGGCCTCCTTTGTGGACGAGCTGCTCATCTCCACAGACGACGGCAGCTACGGCCACAAGGGCCTGGTCACCGACCTGCTGCGGGATCGACTGGAAAAGGACAAGGCCGTCTTTGAGGTGGTGGCTGTGGGGCCCGTACCCATGATGGCCGCCGTGGCCGAAACCACCCGTCCTTTCGGCGTCAAAACCACGGTAAGCCTCAACCCCATCATGGTGGACGGCATCGGTATGTGCGGCGCCTGCCGCGTAAGCGTAGGCGGCAAGACCAAATTTGCCTGCGTGGACGGCCCCGAATTTGACGGGCATGAAGTAGATTTTCCCGAACTGCGCCGCCGTCTGGCCGCCTACCGGGAACAGGAACGCATTTCTCTTGAAGCCTACCAGAGGTCCACACATGGAAACTAGCAAGCCCAAAAAGACCGTGGCCCCCAGGACGCCCATGCCCTGTCAGCCCGCCGCGGTGCGCCGCGGCAATTTTAAGGAAGTGGCCCTGGGCTACACCAGGGAAATGGCCCTGCAGGAGGCCGCGCGTTGCCTGCAGTGCAAAAAGCCCCTCTGCGTCACGGGCTGCCCGGTGGAAGTGCCCATCCGCGACTTCATCCACCAAGTGGCCCAGAACAATATGGACGCCGCCTACCGCATCATCAAAAGCACCAACAGCCTGCCGGCGGTCTGCGGCCGGGTCTGCCCGCAGGAACACCAGTGTGAAGGCAAGTGCGTGCTCAAGGCCAAGGGTCAGGCCGTGGCCATCGGCCGGTTGGAACGTTTTGTGGCCGACACCTACATCGCCACCACGGCCTGCGAGCAGGTGACGGGCACCAATGCCTGCTCCCTGCCGCTGGACGGCAAAAAGGTGGCCTGCATCGGTTCCGGTCCCTCCTCCCTCACCTGTGCGGGCGTCTGCGCCGCCGCGGGCATCCGGGTGGACGTGTTTGAGGCCCTGCACGAGCCGGGCGGCGTGCTCATTTACGGCATCCCCGCCTTCCGTCTGCCCAAGAGCGTGGTGGCCACGGAAATCGACGGACTGCGTCAGTCCGGCGTGGAATTCCACCTTAACAGCGTGGGCGGCCGCACCGTGGACGTGGCCGATCTGCGCAAGGACTACGACGCCGTGTTCATCGGCGTGGGCGCGGGCCTGCCCACCTTTTTGGGCGTGCCCGGCGAAAACCTGGTGGGCGTGTTCTCGGCCAATGAATACCTGACCCGTGTGAACCTGGGCCGGGCCTACGACTTTCCCACCCAGGACACCCCGGCCTTTCCCGGCAAAAACGTCACCGTATTCGGCGCGGGCAACGTGGCCATGGACGCGGCCCGTACCGCCCTGCGCATGGGCGCGGAAAGCGTGCACATTGTCTACCGCCGCACCAAGGCCGAAATGCCCGCCCGCCTGGAGGAAGTGGAGCACGCCGAAGAAGAGGGCGTGCAGTTTGCCATGCTCTCCGCGCCGCTGCGCTTCAACGGCAATGCGGAGCTGCACCTGACCTCCGTCACCCTGCAGAAAATGGAACTGGGCGAACCCGACGCCTCAGGCCGCCGCCGCCCCGTGCCCATTGCCGGATCGGAATACGACATGTCCACAGATCTGGCCATCGTGGCCCTGGGCACGCGCTCCAATCCCATCCTGCTGGAGGCCACCCCCGATCTGGCCCAGACCCAGCGCGGCTACATCCAGGTCAATGAGGAAACAGGCGAAACCTCCATCCCCAACGTCTTTGCCGGCGGCGACATCGTCACCGGCGCGGCCACGGTCATCCTGGCCATGGGCGCAGGCCGCCGCGCCGGACAGGAGATTGTCCGCCGCCTGCGGGGCTGAACAAAACGCCGTCTGCGCGTAACCAGCTATTTTGCCGCGGAGAAGAAAGCCCGCCAGGGGCTTTCTTCTCCGCGGCTGTGCCAGGGCTCTGCGTCCTCGATAGCCTGACCCCGGACAGTTTTTCCCCTGCGGCCGTGGCAAGGCCCGCATATTCTTGCCGCTGCGAGGCATCGGCGGCCTTTCTCCTCGCGCCTGGGGGCAAGGCCTCACCGCCCTTGGCGGCCTTACGCCGTACGGCCGCCCTCTTGCGCACGCAACACACAAAACGCCCTTTCCGTCACGCGCCCCCCGCACCACCACACCTTTTCCTTGCGGCGGGGCCTGCGCGTGCGGCAGCTTCCGCCGACAAATTTTAACCGCACAGCTTCACTATAAAATTGGCCTTTACATTCTGGTGTCCCTGCGCCATGTTCATCCCTACCGTCAAGGCATTGCATCCGTAAAACGCCCTGGCGGCGTAGCCGATTTCGCCCGTCCTTCTCTGGACGGGGCACTCTTTTTTTGTGCTCCGCAGGCATCGCACATGGCATTTGTTGACTGCTCAAAAAAATATGCGCTTTGGGATCTGGCCTTCCTGCTTGTCGCGGCCGGCTACGCCCTGATTGGCCTGTGGGGGGTGACGCAGCTCTCCGCCAACGGGCTGGCCATCAGCAGCGACCTTTGCTGCTACGCCCAGAATATCGCGGGCGAGCTGCACCGAGGGCTGTTTGCACAGGATCCTTTGCTGGCCGTGCCCACCACGGCCAATTCCATCGTCAACCTTCAGTCCGCGCTGGCGGGCCTGCTGCAGCCCGGCGGCGACATTGCGCAGGGCCTGCTGCGGGCCGGCGCGGCGGGCGTTTTTTTCCATTACGCCGCCTTCTATTATCTGGGCCGCCGCCTGCTGGGCGCGCCCTTGCCCGCCGCCCTGTTCGCTTTGCTTACAGGCGTGACCGTGTGGGTCAACTTCGGCACGTACTGGGGTTTCGGTTCGGGCGACATCACCCCCCGGGTCTTCTACGCGGCGCTCTTTCCCCTGCTGCTGGCGGCGACGCTTTCCGCCCTGGATAAACCACAGCTGCGGCCCATCATCCTTTTTGTTTCGGGCTGCGGCATGTACCTGCACGGCATCAGCTCCCTTGTGGCCAGCTGCATGCTGTTTACAGTCTTTTTTTTCCACAGGGCCCCCAACGACAGCCTGCGGCGGCACTGCCTGTGGCTGCTGCTCAGCCTTCTGGCCTGGAGCGTCCCCACGCTGGCCTTTCTGTGCAGTTCCATCAAAACATCCTCGGCATTTTCGGCGCAAGAGCTGGCCGCGCTCCAGCACGTCTTTGGCCGGCGCTTTCTTGAAGATGAAGGCAATCGCTGGCACAGACTGATCAGCCATCTGCACTACGCCAGCGACAGCTTTCCGCTGCTCCTGGGCGGCGTAGCCGGATTTTTTATCGTGCGGCGTTGCGGCACCCCGGTCATGAAGAGGCTGGCCTCCATTGTGCCCACCCTGTTTTTGGGCGTGTGCACCGCGGTACTGCTTTCCGTGGCCGAAACAAGCCTGGCCGAAAGGCTGCACAGGCTGCCTCTTGGCTCGGAACTGCTGCGCGGCGTCCGGTTTGTTGTGCTTCTGTGCTGGCTCATGATCCTCTGCGCCTTTACCTGCCTGTGGCGGCGCGCCCCCCGCTGGGCCGGCGGCATCGCCCTGGCGGCGGTGGTCTGCGTGCTGGCCTTCGATCAGGGCCGCTGGGCCTGTGGGGGGCGGTACGCCTTGCGGCATGCCCTGGGGCTGCAACAGCCGGCCGCCGTACAACGCCTTGCGCGCAATGCCGCCGATTACGGACAGGCCCTGCAGGCCCTGCAGCGCATTGTACCGCCGCAGACGCCCGTTTTTGCGGAACCCGACGCCATGGCTGTGCGCTATCAGCTTTACCGGCCCCTGGCCTACGCCTTCAAGGACGGGTCTTCCTACCTCTACAATGAAGACCCGCGCGGGGCGGCGCGCTGGCTTGACCTGGCCGCCACGCGCGATACTCTGGGGCTGACCGCAACATGGCTGGCCTCAGGCGCGGCATGGATTTTGTGCGGCGACATGGCAGAAAGCGAAAATATCGCCCGACACGGCCGTATCGTCTGGAGCAATGACCGCTGGTTTATCGCCAGGCGCGACCTTGCGCCCGAAACCCCTCTGCAGTGAGGCATCGCATGGAGTCCACACTTTCCGTAATCGCACCGGCATACTGTGAAGGCGCCTGCCTGGGCGCGTTTGTGACCGACCTTATCGCCGTGCTGGACCAACTGCGGGCGGAAACACGCCTGGGCTACGAAATCATTTTGGTCGACGACGGTTCCACTGACGACACCTGGGCCGCCATGCGCGCCCTGGCGCAACGCTATCCCCGCCTGCGCTGCCTGCGCCTGAGCCGCAATTTCGGCAAGGACGCCGCGCTTTCCGCAGGGCTGGAAGCCGCACGCGGCGACGTTGTCATCACTATGGACAGCGACATGCAGCACCCGGCCACGCTCATCCCCCAAATGGTGGCGCGCTGGCGTACGGGCACGGTGGACGTCATTGACGTGCGCAAGCAGGAACGACAGAAAGAATCCTTTTTCAGCAGGTTCTGCGCGCTGACTTTCTACCGTCTGTTTCAGGCGCTGACCTCCTATGACCTCAAAGGTTCCGGCGACTTCAAGCTCCTGGACCGCAAGGTGGTGGAGGCCTGGAAAAGCCTGGGCGAACGCAAACCCTTTTACCGCGCCCTGACCTCATGGATGGGCTTTCGCCACGAACAGATCTTTTTTACGCCCCTGGCCCGCCACGGCGGCACCAGCAAGTGGAGCCTGGCCCGCCGGGCCACTCTGGCTGTGGATTCCATGACCTCGTTCAGCGGCAAGCCCCTGCTGCTCATCGGCTGCATCACCCTGCTCTTCTACGCCCTGTCCATTTTTGTGGGCTGCGAGGCGCTGTGGAACTATGCCACGGGCCAGGCGCGGTCAGGCTTTACCACGCTCATCCTGCTCACCCTGCTCACCGGCAGCGCCATCCTCACCGGCCTCTGCATCCTCTCGGCCTACATCCACCACGCCTTCGTCGAGCTGAAAGGCAGGCCCCGTTTTCTGCTTTCGGAAACACTGGAAAGCGACACCACGGAATTCTGACCATGCAGCCTTTTTCCCGCCCGGAAAACACGTCGCCCATGCGCCTTATTGTCCATGCGGACGATTGCGGGCTGACTCCGGCCGTCAGCGCAGACATTTTTGCCTGCCTTGCCCAGGGCCCGCTCAATTCCGTTTCCGTCATCATGGGCGGTTCCCACGCTACGGAAAGCCTGCGGCGGCTTGCTGCCCTGCCGTACACGCGCGTCTGCCTGCACCTCAACCTTCTTGAAGGCCGCTGCTCCGCCCCCATCCCGCAAGTGCGCCCGCTGGTCACTGCCGATGGCGTCTTCCGCCACAGTCTGGGCCAGCTGCTCATCGCGCTGGCCTGCGCTGTCGGCAGCCGCAAAAAAGCCTTGCTTTGCGCCATCCGCACCGAATTTGAAGCGCAGATCGACGCCTTCACCACCGCCTTTCCCCAGTGGCGGCAGCGGGGCGGGCTGCACCTGGACGGGCACCTGCACGTCCATACCATTCCAGCCCTGGCGACAACCATGCGCGGCCTCCTCCACGAACGCGCGCCCGCCTATGTGCGCCTGCCCAGAGAGCCCGCGCATCTGCCGCCGCTGCCTGCGGCGCAGCTGCTGACAGGCTGCGCGCGCCGGGCCCTGCTGGCGCTGTGGTCGGCCCGCTTCGTCTCCCTGCTGGATCAGGCCGGCATTGCGCACAACGACTTTCTTTGCGGCCTGGTTTCCGGCGGCAACCTTACCGCCACGCGCGCGGCAAAAGCCCTCGCGGCCATCCGCCGTCAAAGCCAGACCTCCCCGCTGGTGGAAATCATGTGTCATCCCGGCGGCCAGAAGGCTGACGACCCCTGCCTGCGGCACAGCGCTTTTTACCACAGCCCCGCGCGCCATGTGGAAAAAACCATGCTGCTGGACGGCAGCCTGAGCGCCGTACTGCGGCGGTACGGCCAGCCGTGCGCCTTTGCAGCGGCAAAGGCTTCCTGAGGCAGTGCCGCCGCCCATGCGGACACTTCTTGCCAATGCCCTGGTTTAGCGCTTACATCTGCGAACGGTAAAGGCCATGAACGGAACCGACGCTTTTTTTAGTTTTGTACGCAGCCTGCTGGCCAGGCGCTGGGTGCGCTTTGGCATGGTCGGCGGCACTGCGGCCCTGTGCTACGCGCTGCTGGGCCTGCTGTTTGTGAACGTGCTGGGCCTGCCCGCCCTGGTGGGCAATGGCCTGGCCTATGTGCTGAGTTTTGTGGTCTCCTACCTGGGGCAAAGCCTCTGGACCTTCAGCGCCCCCCACACAAAAGCCGCACACAGCGCCATGCTGCCCCGCTTTGCCGCCACCCAGGCTTTGGGACTGACGCTCAACACCCTCATCGTCTGGCTGCTTATGAGCCTGGGGCTGAAATACGAAACCGCCATGCCCATTGCCCTGCTGCTGGTGCCCGTGGTGGTCTATGCGGCGTGCAAATATTGGGTCTTCCGCCCCAGGCCCGCGGCACGCTCCCACGACAACCCCTGACCACGGGCCCCGACGCCTGGGCACGCCCCTTTGTCGCCGCACGCGCCGCCCCTGCCCCATAAGGAACGCCCCATGATTCTCGCCGACCTGCACACCCACACCCGCTATTCCCACGGCAGCGACACCCCCGCCGCCATGCACGCGGCCGCCGTGGCCCGCGGCCTTACGCTGCTGGGCTTTTCCGAGCATTCCCCCCGGCCTGCGGGCTTTGACTACACCCACGAATACCGCGAGCAGCTCACCCGCCACCTGCCGGACTATGTGCGCGAAGTGCAGGAGCTCAAGACCGCCAATGCCCACGGCCCCTGCCGGGTGCTGTTCGGCATGGAAATGGACTGGCTGGAAGGACAGGAAGACTATACCCGACAAGGCTGCGCGGCCTACAACTTCGACTACCTGCTGGGCAGCGTCCATTTTGTGGGGCACTGGGGCTTTGACGACGGCGCAGAGCCCTGGAAGGCTTTTTCGCAGGAAGAATGCGAACAGCACTACCGCGCCTACTTCGCCGCCTGGATCGCCATGCTGCGCTCAGGCCTGTTCAACATTGCGGCCCACCCGGACCTGATCAAAATCTTCTCCGTGGAGCAGTTCCACATCTGGCTGGCCAAACCCGAAAGCATGGCCCTTGTGCGCCAGGGCCTCACCGCCCTGCGCGACGCGGGCATGAGCATGGAAGTTTCCTCCGCCGGACTGCGCAAGGCCTGCCGCGAAATCTACCCCGCCCCCCCCATCATGGCCGCCGCAGCGGAACTGGGCCTGCAGATCAGCTTTGCTTCCGACGCCCACGGCACCGCCGACGTGGGCTACGGCTTCGCCCGCCTGGCCTCCTACGCCAAAGCCTTTGGCTTCACCCGCCACACCGTCTTCGACCACGGCCGCCGCAGCGAGTGGACATTTTAGAGGGGAGATTTTTTTGTGGGGGGAAGGGAACTTTTGTGAACAAAAGTTCCCTTCCCCCCACGCCCCCCATCCTTCAAAAAACTTTTTTCCCCGAAGGAATACGCCGGGCGTACCCTGCCCGAAACAACTCTGCATGGCAGATGACCACGGTGCGGGCTTTTGCCACCCCGCACCTGCACATCCACGTCATGGCCCGACTTTGTTCACCGCAGCTACCACATCCACGCCATAGCCCGTCCTTGCTCACCGCAGCTACTACATACACGCCATAGCCCGGCTTTGTTCAACGCAGCTACCACATCCACGTCTTGGACTCCCCCCGGAAGTTGCGCGCGGCATAAAGGGGTGTGGTCGCGCAGCGGCACACCCCAGCCGCGCCGGGCACAGTCGGGCTGACGCCCAACCGACAGAAGGGGAAAGGTGAGAGCAAACGCGAGGAGAACCTGTGCGGCGCGAAGGATACCGGCCGCGGGACACGACAATAGATTTAGGCTGCAGGGCCTGCGGCTGTTGCGCCCGGCATAAGGGACGCGGTCGCGCAAGCGGCGCGTCCCAGCCGCGCCGAACATGGTGGGGCTGCCCTGGGAAAGCGGGGGG
>ENA-UEYG01000433-UEYG01000433.1-human-gut-metagenome-genome-assembly--contig:-NODE-433-length-32318-cov-5.616606_pt1 | contig 32318 bp, 26 predicted proteins | sample MGYA00242933_ERZ507934 | MGnify/ENA primary metagenome ERZ507934 (study PRJEB26167, sample SAMN06115527) | human gut metagenome | host: Homo sapiens | place: China:Zejiang | collected 2015-11-10... | reverse complement strand
GCTTTAGCGCCTGTACCCGCACCCGCGCCTGTACCCGCACCCCAGGCCGCCGCCCCGGAACCACACTTTTCCGCCGGCATAGCCTTTATTGTGGATACGACCATCTCCATGGGGCCCTATATCGAACAGACCAAAAATTTCATTCACAGCACCTACAACGCCCTGGAAAAAAGCTCCATCGCCGAAGATGTGGCGCTTGCCGTGGTGGCCTACCGTAACAGCACCAAGCATAACGCCAAACTGGAATACGTGTCTTCCGTGGTTGCCCCTTTTACCCGTGCAGGCTCCCGCGCGCAGGCCGAACCGCGCGTGCAGGGCATGGACGAGGCCGCGGTTTCCACCCACGCCTTCAATGAAGACGCCTTTGCGGGCATCAAGGCGGCCATAGACGGGCTGGACTGGTCGCCCTACGCCGTGAAACTGGCGGTAATGGTCACGGATGCGGGCGCTATCCGCAATGACGACCCCCTCTCCAGCACGGGCCTTACCGAAAAGGAAATGGGCGACCTGCTGGCGCAAAAGGGTATCCGCCTGGTGGTCGTCCACCTGCATACCAAGGCGGGCCAGCGGCACAACCTGGCGGGCACGGTGCAGCAGTACCGGCAACTGACCGCCGTGCGGGACGGCAACGTCAAAAGCGCCTATGTGGCCCTTCCCGTCAGCGACCCCCAGACCGCCAGTCGACAGTTCAGCCGCATCGCCGCCAAACTCGTCGACGTGCTGCAGCAACTGGTGGTCAAGGCCGCTCAGGGTGCGCCCATTGCCAAGCCTTCTTCGCCGCCCCCCGCCGCCCTGCCCGCTGCTGCGGCGGCGTCCCCAGCCGCCGTACCGGCCGCCGCAGTTGCGCCCGCCGCTCCCCAGGCTGTGGCCGCCGCGCCCGATCCGGAAGCCCTGGCCGCCTATATCGGCCAGGCCCTGGGCTACGCCGCCTATCTGGAGTTCGCCGGCGAGCGACAAAAAGCCACCGCCCCGCGCCTGATGGAGGCCTGGGTAGCGGACAAAGACCTGGGCAGTCTGGTGGAAGGCAAATCTACCGACGCGCTCATGGCCGCCGTCCTGCTCAACAAAAACCAGCTCAATACCCTGGCCCGGCAGATCGGGTTGCTTATCGATGCCGCCCGCGCCTCGCGCATGACAGACAGCAGAGACCTTTTCCAGCGCGTCATTTCGCTTTCGTCGCAGACCCTGCGCGACCCGGAACGCCTGCAGCGCGCCGCAGACGACAACCTCTGCGCCCAGGGGTTGCTGCCGGAATTTCTGACCGGACTGCCGTACAAAAGCCAGGTAATGAATCTGACTGAAGAACGCTGGCTGGCCATGAGCGCGCGTGAGCAGGACGAACTGATCTACTCGCTGGAGGCCAAGCTGCGCCTCTATGCGGAATACCACAACGACGCCGACAACTGGGTAACCTTTGGGTCCGCCGACCCCGCCGAGGCCCTGTACCGCGTGCCGCTGACCTCGTTACCCTAAAAATTGGGCTTTCGCATGACGCCGCCGCTGCTGGAAATCCGCAATCTCTACAAGTGCCATACGGCCCGGCGGCCGGCCTTTTGCGCCGGCATCACACGCCTGGACATGGCCCCCGGCGAGGCTGCGGGCATAACCGGGCCCAGCGGCTGTGGCAAAAGCACCCTGCTGGAAATGCTGGTCCTGCTGACGCGCCCCTCCACCGCCGAGCGCTTTGTGCTGCGCGCCGAAGACCGCGCCTGCGATCTGGCCGCCCTCTGGGCGCACAGCCCGCAACAGCTCTACGCCCTCCGCCGCGCTTATCTGGGTTTTGTGCACCAGGCCGGCGGCCTGTACCCCTTTTTGACCGTGCAGGACAATATCGGCCTGCCGCTGCGCCTCACAGGGCAGACCTCTCAGGCGGAAACAGCCCGCCGCGTGGACGCCCTGCTGGAATTCCTCGGCCTGCGTCATGTGGCCCGAAGCCTGCCCGAAACCCTTTCGTACGGAGAACGCCAGCGCACCGCCGTGGCCAGGGCCCTGGCCCACCGACCACGGCTGATCCTGGCCGACGAACCCACCTCGGCTCTGGACCCAGAAGCCGCGCGGACAACCATGTCCCTGCTGCGGCAAGGCGCGCGCATGTCCGGGGCGGCCTTGCTGGTAGTCAGCCACGACCACGCCCTGCTCGCCGCCACGGGCATCCCCGCGTGCGCCATGCGGCAACAGCCCGCTGCCGCGCCCAAGGCTGCATCCGCCGCCGAATCCGAAAAAATCCACTACAGCCTTGACCTGCCGCCGCGGGAGAAAAATGCCGCAGCCCCGCAGGGCGCAGGCCCGCCCGCCGCAGCGGCGCAATCCGCCCCCCCGCCGCAGCGGCGCGTACCCCCACGCAAAGGGGCCGCCCTGCTCTGCGCCCTGGCCTGGCGAGACTTTCGCCACGAGCGTTCGCTCTCCATCTGCGCGGTACTGGCCTTTGCCGCCGCGCTCACGCCGCTGATCATCCTGAGCGGCCTGCGTACGGGAATCGTGGGCACCCTCTCGCAACGCTTGCTGGACAACCCCGCGGCCCTGGCCGTCAACCCCTACAGCAGCCAACGTTATATGGAAGAAGACCTGGCCGCCCTGGCCGCCTTGCCCTCCGTGGCCTTTGTTGTGCCCCTCACCCGCACCCTGGCAAGCAGCGTGTTGATCGATCGCCCAGGGCACTCTCCGCTGGCGGCGGACGTCCTCCCCACCGCCAGGGGAGACCCCTTGCTGGAACGCTACGCCTCAACGCCGCCGGCGGACGGCGCGGTCATAACCACAGAGCTGGCGCGCTCTTTGCCGGGCGTGACGCCGGGCCACCGTCTGAACCTCCGCATCACCCGCCGCCAGGAAGGCCGCCTGCAGAGCGTGACGCTCCCGGTGCGCGTCCACGCCGTCCTGCCCGATGCCGCGGACTGGAAAAACCGCGTCTACCTGCCCTTGCCCCTGCTGCTGGATATGGAGCGCTACAGGGACGGCTTTGCCGTGCCCGCGCACGGCTGGCCGGGAAAAGCGCCCACGTCCGCCGCCCGCAGCTTTGCCGGTTTTCGCATGTACGTGGACAGCCTTGAGGCCGTCATCCCCATACGCGACGCCCTCAAACGCCGGGGTATAGACGCCTATACCTGCGCCCGCGAAGTGGAGGCCATTCTGGATCTCAAGCAGGCGCTGACCCTCACCGCCCTGCTTGTAGGCGGCGTTACGCTGGCAGGCATGGCCTTTTCTCTGGCCAGTCTCGCTGTGGCCAATGTGCGCCGCAAGGCCCTTTTTTTTGCCCAGGGCGCGCTTATGGGGCTCAGCCGCCGTGAGCTGCTGGCCCTGCCCTTGCTGCAGATGACCTTTACCGCGCTGCTGGCGGCTTCCTGCTCTCTGCTTTTCTACGCGGCCGCCGCCGCGCTTCTGGATCTGGCCGCCGCCCCCTGGCTGGAATCCGGAGAAAGCGCCTGTGCCCTGCCTGGGGCGCAGGTGTTGCCGCTCTACGCCGGTTCCCTTCTCCTGGCCTGCCTCTGCGGCGGAGTTGCCTGCCGCCAATTGCTCACGCTGCAGCCTGCGGAGGTCTTGCGCCGTGACGCCTGATGCCGCCCGTTCCGCCCCCCTGGCCGTTCTGCTGGCTGCCCTGGGCCTGCTTCTTGCCCTGCCCCGGACGGGCCTGACCCTGCAGCTGACCGGTAAAAGCGATTTGCCCAGCCTGGAACGGATTTCCAACCCCAGGCCGGCGCCCGGCGACATCGCGTTGCCCATGCCCGGTGGGCTGACCATGACGCTGCGCCCTGTATGCGTGCCCGCAGCTGGTTATCTGGATGACGTGCAACAGCCTTTTGGCATCACGGCGCAGACCGACGCGCCCGCAACGCCCGACGCGGCCTGGGCAGAACGGCGCTACACGGCCTCCGTCAACGCGCCCTTTGAGCTGGCCGACATCCCCGCCAGCTGGGGTAATACGCTGTCGGAATGGCTCCAGGCGGACCCGGCCAGCGCCGCTTCGGCCCAAAACGGCCTGCGGGCCTTCCTGTATTTTATTGGCAAATATGAGGTCACCAGGGGGCAGTGGCGGGCCGTTATGGAACAGGACGCGCCCTTTGCCGTCCAGGCGGGCGACGACAGGCCCGTAACGGATATTTCCTGGTTTGAGGCCCAGGATTTTTCCCGGCGCTACTCCGAATGGCTTATGAAAAACCATCCGGAATTTCTGCCTTTTTTTGCGCAGGAAAAGCGCTCTTCCTACGTGCGCCTCCCCACGGAGGCGGAATGGGAATACGCCGCCCGGGGCGGGCACCGGGTCAGCCCGGCGGAGCGGGAACGCACCCGGCTGTACCCCGTGCCCCAAGGCACCGCCATGGGCGAATACATTATTGCCGCCCAGTACGACCCTACCCTTACGGGCCTTGCCCCCATTGGCTCACGCAAGCCCAACCCTCTGGTACTTTACGATATGCTGGGGAACAGCGCAGAAATGGTCCAAACCCCCTTTCATCTGGTGGCGGCAGGCCGCCTGATGGGCAACCAGGGAGGCTTTGTGATCAAGGGGGGCAGTTGGCGGGCCTTTTCTGAAAACAGCCTGCACCCGGGCCGGCGGATTGAAGCCAGCTATTACATAGACGGCCGGGCCCAGCGCCGGGACGACCTGGGCTTTCGCATCAGTCTGGGCACCATACTTACCCCCAGGGACAGGCTGGCGGCTCTGCGCGCGGAATGGGAAAAACGCCGCGCCCCGCACGCCGCGCAGGCCACCCAGCGCCAGGACGTCCGGGTAATCATCCGCGAAGTCTATCGCGAGGTAGAAAACCCGGCACTGCGACGCCGCCTGGCGGAAGCGGAACAAGTCGCCGCGCTGTACCACGAGCAAGTTAATGCCAATGAAGAACGCATGATGCACGAAATGTTGCTGGGCGCAACCTTTTCTCTGGAAACCATCGCCAATTACGCCGCGCGCTGCTACCAGCTCATCAAGCTGATGGACGCCTATGAATCCTTGTCGCCGCACAAAAAACAGGCCCAGGCAGCGGAGATGAACAATATGCGCCAACAGGTTACAGGCTTTGTCTTCGGCATCCAGGGGGCGCTTTTTTACTACAAAAACATGCTTGCCGCATCTGGGGGCATGAACCTGCCGCGCCTGCTGCAACAGCTTGAAGCCCTGCGCATCCAATTCGCCCATGAGGACGGCTTCAGCAAAAACATGGGACGACGGCTCACCGTCTTGCAAAAACATATCCATGCCGGTCAGGACGACAGCCTGCAACGTTCCGACCGGCAAACCCTGCAGGACATCCTTCCCGCCTGGCTGCTGGACCGCTTGCTGCCCTATCTCAACACTTAGGAGATTGTTATGTCTGCCCTGCGCCTCCCTCTGACCCTTGCGCTGCTGTGCCTTTTCATCCCAATCGTCGGCTGCGCGCCGCACACCGCCATGCCGAAGATAAACGCCGAGTACTACCCGCAGTGCTATGCGCCTTTCAAACAGCTGCACGACGCCGAAGTCTCGCTGCGCAACCGCACCGTGGGCTATACCGCGGGCGGCGCCATAGCCGGCGCGGCCGGGGGCGCGCTTCTGGGCTTTCTACTCTCCGGCGGCAAGTGGGAATACGCCCTGGCCGGCGGGGTGGCCGGCGGGCTTTCGGGCGCGGCCACCGGGTACACCATGGCGAAACTTCAGGGCATCAAGGACGACCAGAAGCGCTTGCTGGCCTATAAACGCAGCATGGATATAGATATGGCCAACGCCACGGAAGTGGAACTGGCCGCTCTGCAAAGCCTTAAATGCTATATTCAGGAATTTGAACAACTGCAGAAAGGTTTGGCGGAACAGACCGTAACCCGCGAGGAATACGCCAAACGCTATGCGGAAATCCGCACCGGCATTACAGAGCTGGGCAAAATTACCGGCGATTCGCAACTGCTGCTTGCCCAGCGCGACGCCGAATTCCGCACGGCGCTCCAAGCTGAAGCCACCCAGCAAAACACGTCCTTAAAACCGCTCCCCACGGTGGATGAACGCCGCGCCCAACACCTGAAGCAACAAAAAAAGACCGCCGCCAAGGTGCGCAAACACCCCAAACAAAAACGCGGCAAGTCTGCCGCCCAGCCCGAAGCCAGCGCCTCGCTAGCCATCGCCGACCTCAAAAACGAAATCCAGGCGCTGGAAGAACAGGCCCAAAACGACCGGCAACGGTACCAGCCGCAAAAAGAAACGCCGGCCCAGCCCGCCGCCACGGCCGTTGAGCCGACGCCCGCAACGCCCAAGGCCACACCGGCAGTGCTGCCGGTGTCCGTGGACCAGGTTGCGGAAACGTACGATGCGTATCCCACCAAGGTTCTGCAGATGGAAGCCGTGGAGCGCCAACGCCAGCGCACGCTGGAAATCATGAGCGACGCCGCCGCAAAAACCGGCATAGATATGGTTTAGCCCTCAAACGGACGGCGCGCGCCCAGGCTGGCCTGCGCGCCGTCCCCAACCCCTATCTTGCTGTGGAGACAAACCATGCGTTTCACACAACTCCTGCTTGGCATCATGACTGCACTGCTTGTGGCTGGCTGCATGGCAAAAACAACAGTACTGCTGGACAAAAATGCAAAAGAAAAAGTAGTGGCCCCTGCGTCATTTTATCTTTCTGTGGTGGGCAAAACGCTTTACGAGGACGCGGATTCCAAAGAAAAAATTGCAGTGGGGGAAATCTTTCAGGAAGAAGCGTCAAAAAAGCTAAAAGAGATAGGCGCCTTGGCGGAAGACGGCGATGGAAAGAACCACTATGTGATCTTGGTAAACATCCTTGGGTATGAACCGGGGAATGCCGCCGGCAGATATTTTCTCGGACAGCTTACAAACTCGTTTGATGCGGCAATAGCAATAAACGCGCAATTATGCGCGGCCGTGAAAGAGGATGGCGGCGTAAAAGCCGGAGAAATTATTGCGCTGATTCCCACAGGTAAAGCGCTACATAAGGGGCTGTTTGGCGGAATCGGCGGATGGAAAACAATTATCGTCGACGCTGCAAGAGACCTCAGCACCACAGTAGAAAAAACTTTTTTGGATTAATTGAGGAGAAGACATGAAAACAGCCATAGCCGCATTTATTATACTTATTGTTTCAGGATGTACTATTGGACCTTCAAAAATAGCTAAAACAATAGAATATGAATCTCGGGAAAGTATCAGCCAGTTTGCACAACCAGGAAAAACCTCGAATATAGCCATACTAGAAAAATTCAAAAAACCCACAGCGAAATTAGTGCGTGACGATTCAAAATATACATATATGTATGCATATTGGGACAGAAAAACAAAAAGTTATGGATTTTTTTCCGGGGTTGCAGAGATGCAAGTCGAGCAAAAAACAGCGAGCTTTGTTTTTAACAGCGATGGAATTTTAGAAAAATTCGAATTCAACGATGATTTTCCTTTTAAAACACAGATGAATAGAACTGGGAGCAATACACTAACATCAGAAAAAATAGTATATGAGTACTCAAAATTAAAATACGGCGAATCGCTGGATGAAGTATTAAAAAAACTTGGCGCTGCTACCGTTCATACAACACAAGGGGATAAACAAAATATTTCATATACAAGTTTTCCATTTCTCAGCGGTATTTGCCTTGAGTTTCAGGACAAAAAACTTTCCAGCAAATACTATTACACCACCGTGGAATTGAATGCAGAAGAAAAACCCATTTTGAAAAACGCCCCATAACGCGGATTGCCTTTGAGAATATGCATTTTCAAAATTTAGGGCACCTTGCTTCCGGCGCTTACCCGCGCAAATAAATTTTGCTTGCGCCTCCACGGTGGACGTCTGCTTACACAACAGCCAGGGCATGGCAACGTTGAAAAGCCTTAATCGCGGCAAGGGCTGCCGTTGGGCCACGCCAATCCCGGAGGCGGGGTCGTCCCCGTCATGCGCTGCCCTTTGCGCCCAGGCCGGTTATGTCGGCCTGGGCGCAAAGGGCAGCGCAGCAGCCGACACCTGGCGACCGTCCTCAGCCTTACGACGCGGGCTGCACCTTTTGGCGGCACCCGCGGCACAGCCTATGGCCCATCATTTTTCGACGCGGGCTGCACAGCGGTTTGCGGCGGCACGCCCCGCCCCACAAAAAATATTTGCAAAAAAGACTTGCCAAGCGTAAATTTTCCGATTATGTATCCCCCTTCAATGACGATGCGGGAGGCTTCGTTTCTGATTTTTTACAACACACTGCATCGGATTACACTTTAAGGCGAACGCCCCAACCCAAGCCCTGTTGCGCAGACAGGGATGGGTTTTTTTCGCCCTGCCGGTGCAAACTTTACTTCCACACCGTGCCCTTACGCTTTCAGGGTGTCGTAACCGCACGTTTTTTTTGCCCACCGGCGCGCCATGAGCGCAGATGCGCAGCCGGGGCGAACCGCCTACCTACTTGAGGTACCCATGGGCCAGCTCACCAAACAGTTCGGCAAAATCAAGATTTCCCTCCCTATCCCCCATCTGCTCAACCTGCAGATAGATTCCTACCAAAAATTCCTTCAGGAAGGCCTGCCGGTAGAGGACCGCAAGCCCGACGAGGGCCTGGAAGGCGTGTTCCGTACCGTTTTCCCCATTGAAGACTTTAATAAAACTGCCAGTCTGGAGTTCGTCAACTACGAAGTGGGCGAGCCCAAGTACGACCAGGCCGAGTGCATTTCCAAAGGCCTGACCTACGAGGCCCCCATGCGCATCAAGGTGCGCCTGGTAGTCTACGACACGGACGAGGCCTCGGGCAACCGCACCATCCGCGACATCAAGGAGCAGGATATCTATTTCGGCACCCTGCCCCTGATGACCGAAAAAGGCACTTTTATCATCAACGGCACAGAGCGGGTCATCGTCAACCAGCTCCAGCGTTCGCCCGGCATCATTTTTGAGCACGACGGCGGCAAAACGCACACCAGCCGCAAGGTGCTCTACTCCTGCCGGGTTATCCCCATGCGCGGCTCCTGGCTGGATTTTGACTTTGACCACAAGGACATCCTCTACGTCCGCATTGACCGCCGCCGCAAAATGCCCGCCACCATTCTGTTCAAGGCCATGGGCATGAGCAAGCGGGATATCCTTGAGTACTTCTACACCACCGAGCACTACCGGCTGGAGCAGAACAACACCCTGTTCTGGGAAGTGCGCAAGGATCTCTATCGCAAGGACAACGCCTACGCCGACATCACCGCGCCCGACGGCAACGTCATTGTGCGCGCCGGCAAGCCCATCACCAAACGCGGCTGGCGGCTCATCTGCGAGGCGGGCATCGAGGCCATTGAAGTGCGCCCCGACGCCCTGGACGGCATGTTCCTTTCCGAAGACGCGGTAAACCCCGAAACCGGCGAAGTGCTGGCCGAAGCCGCGGACGAAATCACCCCCGGCCTGCTGGACCGCCTGCGCGAGGCGGGCATCACGCGGCTTGCCGTGCTGCACACCAAGGGCACGGACACCTCCTCCTCCATCCGCGATACCCTGGCCCTGGACCGCATCCCCGACCAGCAGCGCGCACAGGAAGAGATCTACCGCCGTCTGCGGCCCTCTTCGCCGCCCACGGCCGAAATCGCCGCCAGCTTCTTTGACAACCTGTTCCGCAACGCGGACTACTACGACCTCTCGCCCGTGGGCCGCTACAAGCTCAACCAGCGCCTGGGCCTGGACGAGCCCGCCGACACCCGCATTCTGACGGACAAAGATATCCTCACCGCCATCAAGGTGCTGGTGCAGCTGAAGGACAGCCACGGCCCGGCCGACGACATCGACCACCTGGGCAACCGCCGTGTGCGCCTGGTGGGCGAGCTGGTGGAAAACCAGTACCGCATCGGCCTGGTGCGCATGGAGCGCGCCATTAAGGAACGCATGAGCCTGCAGGAAATTTCCACGCTCATGCCCCACGACCTGATCAATCCCAAGCCCGTAGCCGCAGTGCTCAAAGAATTTTTCGGCACTTCGCAGCTTTCGCAGTTTATGGACCAGACCAACTCCCTTTCCGAAGTGACGCACAAAAGGCGTCTTTCGGCCCTGGGCCCCGGCGGTCTGACCCGTGAACGCGCGGGCTTTGAAGTGCGCGACGTGCACACCTCGCACTACGGCCGCATCTGCCCCATTGAAACGCCGGAAGGCCCCAACATCGGCCTTATCGTCTCGCTGACCACCTTTGCCAAGGTCAACGACTACGGCTTTATCGAAACCCCCTACCGGGTAGTGCGCGAGGGCCGCGTGACCACTGATGTGGTACATCTGGACGCCAGCCGCGAAGGCGACCAGGTGGTGGCCCAGGCCAACGCCAGGCTGGACGCTCAGGGGAATCTGCTGGACGAATTCGTCACCGTGCGCGTCAAGGGCGAAGTGGAAATGCGCCCACGCGAAGAAGTGACCCTCATGGATATTTCGCCCAGCCAGATGGTCTCCATCTCGGCAGCGCTCATTCCCTTTCTGGAGCACGACGACGCCAACCGCGCGCTCATGGGCTCCAACATGCAGCGTCAGGCCGTCCCCCTGCTGCGCTCGGAAAAACCCTTGGTGGGCACGGGCATGGAAGTGGACGTTGCCCGCGACTCCGGCGCCTGCATTGTGGCTCCGGCCGACGGGCTGGTGCAGTATGCGGACGCCGACCGCATCGTGGTTTCCTACGAGGGCGATCTCTACCCCAAGCAGGGCGGCGTGCGCGCCTACGACCTGCTCAAGTTCCACAAGTCCAACCAGAACTCCTGCTTCGGGCAAAAGCCCACCTGCTACCCCGGCCAAAAGGTCAAAAAAGGGCAGATTCTGGCGGACGGCCCCGGCATTGACGAAGGCCAGCTGGCCCTGGGCAAAAACCTGGTGGTGGCCTTCATGCCCTGGTGCGGCTACAACTACGAAGACTCCATCCTCATTTCCGAACGCACGGTGAAGGAAGACGTCTTCACCTCCATCCATATCGAAGAATTCGAGGTGGTGGCCCGCGACACCAAGCTGGGACCGGAAGAAATCACCCGAGATATTCCCAACGTCAGCGAAGACATGCTGCGCAACCTGGACGAAAGCGGCATCATCCGCATCGGCGCGGCCGTCAAGCCCGACGACATTCTGGTGGGCAAAATCACCCCCAAGGGCGAAACCCAGCTCACCCCGGAAGAAAAACTTCTGCGGGCCATCTTCGGCGAAAAGGCCAGGGACGTGAAAAACACCTCCCTCAAGGTTCCGCCGGGGGTGGAAGGCACCATTATCGACGTAAAGGTCTTCAACCGCCGCTCCGGCGAGAAGGACGACCGCACCCTGGCCATTGAGTCCCACGACACTGCCGTGCTGGACCAGAAGGAAGCCGACCACATGCGCGCCCTTACGGACCGCACCCGCGAGCTGCTGACCCCGCACGTGCTGGGCAAGCAGATTGCCGCTTCCGTGCCCGGCAAAAAGAAGGGCGACGTGCTGCTGGAAGCGGGCGCCGCGCTGAGCGAAGACGTACTGGCGCAGATTCCCGTCAAAAAGCTGGCCGGGCTCTTCAAAAGCAAGGAAGTCAACGACCAGGTGGCGGAGCAGCTCAAGGGCTATGACCGCCAGGTGGAATATCTCAAGGCCGTCTACGACTCCAAACGCGAAAAAGTTACCGAAGGCGACGACCTGCCCCCCGGCGTCATCAAAATGGTCAAGGTGCACATCGCCATCAAGCGCAAGCTCTCGGTGGGCGACAAAATGGCCGGCCGCCACGGCAACAAGGGCGTGGTTTCCTGCATCTTGCCGGAAGAAGACATGCCCTTCTTTGCCGACGGCCGCCCCGTGGACATCGTGCTCAACCCCCTGGGTGTGCCTTCGCGTATGAACATCGGGCAGATCATGGAAACGCATCTGGGCTGGGGCGCCAAGGAACTGGGCCGGCAGCTGGCCGAACTGGTGGATTCCGGCGCGGCCATGCAGGTGGTGCGCAATGAGGTCAAAGACGTCTTTGCCTCTGAAGACATCAACGCCCTGGTGGACGACATGGACGACGAGGAATTTGCCGCCTCAGTGCGCAAGCTGCGCAACGGCATCGTTACCAAGACCCCCGTGTTTGACGGCGCCACTGAAGAAGAAATCTGGGGCTGGATGGACAAGGCGGGGCTGGCCAACGACGGCAAGACCACCCTTTACGACGGCCGCACGGGCGTGGCCTTCAAAAACCGGGTGACCACGGGCGTCATGTACATGCTCAAGCTGCACCACCTGGTGGACGAAAAAATCCACGCACGCTCCACGGGCCCTTACTCTCTGGTCACCCAGCAACCCCTGGGCGGCAAGGCGCAGTTTGGCGGCCAGCGGCTGGGCGAAATGGAAGTCTGGGCCCTGGAGGCCTACGGCGCGGCCTATCTGCTGCAGGAGTTCCTCACCGTCAAGTCCGACGACGTGACCGGTCGCGTGAAGATGTACGAAAAGATCGTCAAGGGCGACAACTTCCTGGAAGCCGGCCTGCCCGAATCCTTCAACGTGCTGGTCAAGGAGCTTATGAGCCTCGGCCTCAACGTGACCCTGCACCAGGAAGAAGGCAAAAAAAAGCCCCGACGCCAGGAGTTCTTCCAGGAGCGTGAAACCGAGAACTAGGTTTTCGGCGCGGCGCGTTTTTCACGCGCCGCGCCCTTCCGGTTCCGGCCGATCCGGCAAGGCGTAAACGATTCCAACGAGCTTTTATCAAAGCAAGGTACTATAATGAGCCTGGACGATCTTTTCACCGCCCGCGGCACGTCGAGCAACGTGACAAACATCCGCAACCTGAAAGCCATCCAGATTTCCATCGCCTCGCCCGAGGCCATCCGCGAATGGTCTTACGGCGAGGTGAAAAAACCGGAAACCATCAACTACCGCACCTTCAAGCCGGAACGGGACGGCCTTTTCTGCGCCAAAATCTTCGGCCCGGTGAAGGACTACGAGTGCAATTGCGGCAAATACAAACGCATGAAGCACCGCGGCATTGTCTGCGAAAAGTGCGGCGTGGAGGTCATTGCCTCCAAGGTGCGGCGCGAGCGCATGGGCCACATTGAACTGGCCGCGCCCGTAGCGCACATCTGGTTTCTCAAGACCCTGCCTTCCAAGATCGGCACACTGCTGGACATGACCATGGCCGATCTGGAAAAGGTGCTCTACTTCGACTCCTACATTGTGCTGGACCCCGGCCAGACCAACCTGCAGAAGCGTCAGGTCATTTCCGAAGACCAGTACCTCCAGATCCTCGACCACTACGGCAGCGACGAAGTCATGACCGTGGGCATGGGCGCCGAGGCCGTGCGCTCCCTGCTGGAAGAACTGGACCTGGAAAAGCTGCGCCAGGAACTGCGCGACGAAGGCGAGGCCACCAAAAGCCAGACCAAGAAGAAAAAAATCATCAAACGCCTTAAGATTGTAGAGGCTTTTCTGGAATCGGGCAACAAGCCCGAATGGATGATCATGGAAGTCATCCCCGTAATTCCGCCGGAGCTGCGCCCCCTGGTGCCCCTGGACGGCGGGCGCTTTGCCACCTCCGACCTCAACGATCTCTACCGCCGGGTCATCAACCGCAATAACCGCCTGAAGCGGCTTATGGAGCTGGGCGCGCCGGAAATCATCATCCGCAACGAAAAGCGCATGCTGCAGGAAGCCGTGGACGCTTTGTTCGACAACGGCCGCCGCGGCCGCGCCATTGCGGGCACCAACGGTCGGCCCCTCAAGTCCCTTTCGGACATGATCAAGGGCAAGCAGGGCCGCTTCCGCCAGAACCTGCTGGGCAAGCGCGTGGACTACTCCGGCCGCTCGGTCATCACCGTGGGCCCCTACCTCAAGCTGCACCAGTGCGGTCTGCCCAAGAAGATGGCTCTGGAGCTGTTCAAGCCCTTCATCTATTCCGAGCTGGAAAAACGCGGCCACGCCTCCACCATCAAAAGCGCCAAAAAGATGGTGGAGCGGGAAGAGCTGGTGGTCTGGGACATCCTCTCCGAAGTGGTGCGGGAATACCCCATTCTGCTCAACCGCGCGCCCACCCTGCACCGTCTGGGCATCCAGGCCTTTGAACCCCTGCTGGTGGAAGGCAAGGCCATCCGTCTGCACCCGCTGGTCTGCTCCGCCTACAACGCGGACTTTGACGGCGACCAGATGGCCGTGCACATTCCCCTTTCTGTGGAAGCGCAGATTGAATGCCGCGTGCTCATGATGAGCACCAACAACATTCTCTCGCCCGCCAACGGCGGCCCGGTCATCGTGCCCTCGCAGGATATTGTCCTGGGGCTCTATTATATGACGGTGGAGCGCAGCTTTGAACAGGGCGAAGGCATGACCTTCTGCGCGCCGTGGGAGGTGGAATCCGCCTACGACTCCGGCCAGGTTTCGCTGCACGCCCGCATCCATGTGCGCATGCCCGACGGCAAGATCTACAAGACCACCCCCGGGCGCGTGCTGGTCAGCGATATCCTTTCGCCCGGCCTTTCGTTCGATCTGGTCAACTGCGTGCTGACCAAGAAGGCCATTGCCAAGCTGGTGGGCGAAGCCTACCGGCAGTGCGGCATCAAGGCCACGGTCATCCTCTGCGACAAAGTCAAAAACCTGGGCTACGAATTCGCCACCCGCGCGGGCGTGACCATCGGCGTTAAGGATCTGACCATCCCGGTGAAGAAAAAAGATATCCTGGCCGCCTCCCAGGCCGAAGTGGACGACATTGAGCACCAGTACCGCGACGGCATCATCACCCGTACAGAAAAGTACAACAAGGTGGTGGACGTGTGGACCAAGGCGACCCAGGACGTTTCCACTGAAATGATCCGGGAGATTTCCTACGACACGCTCACCGACCCCAAGACGGGCAAGCAGGAGCAGAACTCCAGCTTCAACCCCATCTTCATGATGTCCAACTCCGGCGCGCGCGGCAACCAGGACCAGATGCGCCAGCTGGCCGGCATGCGCGGCCTGATGGCCAAGCCTTCGGGCGAAATCATTGAAACGCCCATCACCTCCTCCTTCCGCGAGGGGCTCTCGGTGCTGCAGTACTTCACCTCCACCCACGGCGCACGCAAAGGCCTGGCGGATACAGCCCTTAAAACGGCCAACTCCGGCTACCTTACCCGCCGCCTGGTGGACGTGGTGCAGGACGTTATCGTTTCTGAACACGACTGCGGCACGGTGGACGGCATTGAGCTTACCCACATCAAGGACGGCGGCGACATCAAGACCCCGGTGTGGGAACGGGCCGTGGGCCGCGTGCTGCTCTACCCCGTGTACGACCCGGAGCAGCCGGATACCGTGCTGCTGCCCGAAAACACGCTGCTCAACGAGCAGGAAGCGGCCGTCCTCAAGGACAAGGGCATTGCCTCCATCACGGTGCGCTCGCCCCTCACCTGCCAGGCCGAACGCGGCATCTGCGCCCTGTGCTACGGGCGCGACCTGGCCCGCGGGCACCTGGTCAACACGGGCGAAACCGTGGGCATCATCGCGGCCCAGTCCATCGGTGAGCCGGGTACCCAGCTCACCATGCGCACCTTCCACATCGGCGGTACGGCTTCAAGCACCATTGAAAAAAACAAGTTCGAAGCCCTCAATCCCGGCCGCGTCATTCTCAGCCGCGTGCGTTCCGTCACCAACCGCGATGGCGTGGAGCTGGTGCTGGGCAAGAGCGGCCAGCTGACCATTGTGGACGCCCAGGGCCGCGAACGCGAAAAATACATTCTGCCCAACGGCGCGCGTCTGCTGGTGCATGACGGACAGGAAGTGGCCCAGGGCACCACCCTGGCTGAATGGGATCCCTTCAACGAGCCCTTTGTGTGCGAAGAAGAAGGCGTCATCCGCTTTACGGACATTGTGGACGGCAAAACCGTGCAGGAAAAGGTGGACGACATCACCCGTCAGGCCAGCCTGACCATCATGGAATACCGCACCACCAACTTCCGCCCGTCCATCTCCATCTGCGACGAGAACGGCAACGTCAAAAAGCGCAGCCACGGCGCGGCCGCGGCGGTCTACAGCCTGCCCGTGGGCTCCATCATTATGATCAAGGATGGCGAGGTCATCCAGCCCGGCGACATCATCGCCCGCAAGCCGCGCGAAACCTCCAAGACCAAGGATATCGTGGGCGGCCTGCCGCGCGTGGCCGAGCTCTTTGAAGTGCGCAAGCCCAAGGACATGGCCGTGGTTTCGGAAATCTCCGGTACCGTCACCTACGAGGGCGAATCCAAGGGCAAACGCAAGCTGATGGTTACGCCGGAAATCGGCGAGGCCAAAGAATACCTGGTGCCCAAGGGCAAGCACATCACTGCGGCGGACGGCGACTTTGTGGAGGCCGGCGACCCCCTCACCGAGGGCTACCCCGAACTGCACGACATTCTGCGTACCCGCGGCGAAAAATACCTGGCCCGCTATCTGGTGGACGAAATTCAGGAAGTCTACCGCTTCCAGGGCGTGGGCATTGACGATAAGCACATTGAAGTCATCGTGCGACAGATGCTCAAAAAGGTCACCATCCTGGATTCCGGCGGCACCAGCTTCCTGGTGGGCGAACAGGTGGACAAAGCCGAATTCAGGCAAGAAAACCTCAAGGCCGTAGCCGAAGGCCGCACTCCGGCCACGGCAGAACCCCTGGTGCTGGGCATTACCCAGGCCTCACTGACCACTTCTTCCTTCATCTCGGCAGCCTCCTTCCAAGAGACCACCAAGGTGCTCACCGAAGCCGCCCTGCGCGGCAAGGAAGACCATTTGCGCGGCCTGAAGGAAAACGTCATCGTGGGTCGGCTCATTCCGGCCGGTACCGGCTACCGTCAGTACGTTAACGGCGACATTGTGGTGCCCGATCAAAAGGAACGTCCCGACAAGTTCCTTGAAGAACTTGAAGAAAATCCCATCTTGGTGGACCTGCACAACGATTAGTCCCAACAAGGGATACACGGTTTCTCAAGCGCGAGGTCCGTAGCGAAAGCTCCGGACCTCGCGCGCATTTTTTTCTCGGGGCAATTTCACAGTGAATCTGCTTTGCCGCCGCGCCCGGCAAAACCGGGCCTGTGGCCGGGCAAAAAGGCCGTATAAAAATTGTTTTCTCCCCTTGACATCCGTACAGGCTTGGCCTTGCGGGCTTTACAGCTCTGCCACAGAAAAATGGAGATTTAATGAGCTTTTTTGAGAAAAAACAATTTGCTACTGTTCATATCTTTGGCACTTATCTGTGCATATAATGGTCATATACGGCAAAAGCCTTGTCGCTTAAGGCTTTGCAGCCCATGCCCGCAAGCTGGCTGAACAAAAAATAATAAATGATTTTTGCTTGTTATATGTTTAATCCTTTGGGGAAAGCGTTTTCCGTCTCTGCCGCAAACCCCAGCTAATCCTGCGTTGCCCTCGTCCTATCCTTTGGGCTACAAGGCGGCATGCAAGAACAATGGGCAAAAATTTCCGAAAATCTCAAGAAAATGCTTGATTCCGGCGTTTTCAAGGTTTGGATTGCCCCTCTCCACGCCACCGTGGGGGTGGACAGTCTGCAGCTTACAGCACCCAGCGCCTTTGTAGCCCACTGGCTGGAACACAAGATGCTCCCCGCCTTGCAGCAGGCGGCGGCCCCCGTACTGGGGCTGGACCCCGCAGCCATTGCCGTGAAGGTAGGGGTGGCGACGGACCGCCGCGCCCGCGAAGCCGACCCGGCGCCCTCCCGCCCGGCAATTGTAACCGACGCCGGCGCTGCGCCGCGCCTCAAGGAAAGCGCTGCACCGACGGCGCGCGTGTCGCGCCGGGCAGAGCAGGCCCCCCTGCCCCTGCCCCTGCCCGCCTACCGCCCGGCTCCGGCGCTCTGGCGCTATTCTTTTGCAGATCTGGTGGTGGGCCCGCCCAACCACATGGCCGTGGCCGCTGCTCAGGACATGAGCCAGCGCGGCGGCTGTGTGCAGACCCTTTTTGTCAGCTCTGCTTCCGGCCTGGGCAAAACCCATCTGGCCCAGGCCGTGGGAAGGGCCATTGCAGACCAGGGCGAGGCCGCCAGGGTGGGGTATTTTACGGCCGAAGAATTTGCCACCCGTTTTGTTTGTTCGCTCAAATCCCACGATGTGGAAGGCTTCAAATCCCGCTTTCGCAATCTGGATATGCTCCTGCTGGAGGACGTGCACTTTTTTCAGGGCAAGGAAAAAATGCAGGACATGGCCCTGGCCGTGGTCAAAAACCTGCAGGCCAGGGGCGGCCGCGTCATTTTCACCTCATCTTTTTCACCGCGCGAGCTGCAGCATGTGGACAGCCAGCTGGTCTCGCACTTCTGTTCCGGCATCCTTACTGACATGGGTCGCCCCACCGAGGAAATGCGTCGCCACATTCTGGAACGCAAGGCCCGCAGCTTTCAGGTGCTCTTGCCCGACCCGGTCTGCCAGCTTCTGGCCAGCCGTCTCAACGGCGACGTGCGTCAGCTGGAATCCTGCCTCAACAGCCTGGTTTTCAAGGCCCGTCTGCTCAATTGCGGCCTCAATGTAGACCTGGCTATGGAGGTGCTCAGCCAGTACGCCAGCGTGTGCTGTGAGCCGGATTTTCCCACCATTCTCCGTCTGGTCTGCCAGAGCTACGGCCTCAACGAACGCCAGCTGGCCTCGCGCTCCCGCCGCAAGGAATGCGTCCAGGGCCGCAACCTGGTCTATTATCTGGCCCGCAAGCACACCAGCCTGACCCTGGAACAGATCGGCGAAAAATTTAATCGCCGCCACTCCACGGTCATCAAGGGCATTACCTCAGTGGAGCGTGAACTTTCCAAAGAAAGCTCCCTCGGCCGCCAGATGGCCCGCGCCGTGCAGCTTATTGAGCGCAACGCCGGTCTGTCCGCCGTGCAGTAGCGCCCTGTCGGCCTGCCAGAGGGTTTTATGACAAGCGACAAGCCCCGCACGGCTCTTCTTCGACCCGGCAGGGGGCGTCTGCTTACGCCACTGCTAGATCATTGCAACGGTGAAGTGGCTCAAGCAGCACGTTGCGTTGTGCTCGGCCTGCATTCCTCACAGTTCTTTGCAGACGCCACCCTGAAAAAAGTTTTTTGAAGGATGGGCTTGCGGGGGGAAGGGAACTTTTGTGAACAAAAGTTCCCTTCCCCCCGCAAGCCTTCTTCATCCCCCCCACAATCTTTCCCCTTCCCCCTGCCCTGCAATCTCCCTGCTCTGCACGCTTTCAGACAAAAGCGTGTGCGCCTTGTGCGGTCACTAACCTCTGGATAATGTTATATAGCTTTGTAAATTCACGTACTGACATCCGGGGGGAACGCCCATGCTGGAGGTGGATATCGCCAAAGCGCGGGAGGATTTTGCCCTGCGTCTGCGCTTCCGTGTGCCGCGCGGAGGGGTCTGCGTGGTCTTCGGCCCGTCCGGTTCGGGCAAGAGCACCCTCATCAACTGCATAGCCGGGCTGGAAACGCCAGATGCCGGGCGCATAGCCTGTGACAACAAAATTTTGTTTGACGCTGCGGCCGGGGTCAACCTGCCGCCCGAAGCCCGTGGCCTGGGCTATGTGTTTCAGGACGCCCGCCTTTTTCCGCATCTGAACGTGCGGGAGAACCTCTGTTTCGGCCTGCGCTACCACCGCAATGTTGATGCAGGTCAAAGGCGACACGCGCCGGACCTGGAAAACGTGGCGCGCCTGCTGGACATCCTCCCCCTGCTGGAGCGCGCCCCGGCCACGCTTTCGGGCGGCGAACGGCAGCGCGTGGCCGTGGGCCGGGCCTTGCTCTGCCGCCCGCGGCTGCTGCTTATGGACGAACCTTTGGCGGCCCTGGACATGACTCTGAAACGCGATCTGCTCGCCTATCTGGCCCGGATTCCAGAGCACTGGGATCTGCCCGTGCTCTATGTGACCCACGCGCCGGGGGAGGCTCTGGCTCTGGGCTCCGCCATGCTGTTGTTGCAGGCGGGGCGGCTGGCGGCGCAGGGGCCGGTGGCCCCCACCCTGGCTGAAGCGCGGCGGCTGGGGCTCTTGCCCATGGACACTTTTTATCCCACAGGAGAGATTTTCCATGAAACATCGCATGTGGCCTGATTTTCGCTTTGGGGCAGCCCTGGCCCCGGCCCTGATGCTGCTGGCGCTGACGCTCGTTTCCGGCCCGACAGGACCGACCCCCTGCAGCGCTGCGGCAGGTGCGCCGGCCGTGACCACAGGCCTGGGCTATAAGGCCATGGTGCAGGATCTCTGCGCCCTCTACGCCCGGAAGACCGGGCAGCAGCCCGCGCAAATGTACAGCGGCAACATCGGCCAGATGCTGGAGCAGGTCAAAGCCGGCAGCGGCGCCACCATCGTCATTTCGGACAAGGTCAGCCTCAAGGCTTCGGATGTGCGCTTTGCGCGCTTTCAGCCCTTGGGCGAGGCCGTGCTGGTGCTGGCCTGGCGCAAGGGTCTGAGCTTGCACAGCCCACAGGATCTGCGCGGCGCGCAGGTGACCAAAATCGGCCATCCGGACGCCAAGGCCGCCATCTACGGCCGGGCCGCCGTGGCTTTTCTCAAAGGCAGCGGACTCATGCCCACGGTCAAGGACAAAGTGGCCATGTTCTCCACCGTGCCACAGGTCTTCTCCTATCTGGTTTCGGGTGATCTGGACGCGGGCTTTGTGAACGAGGCCATTGTACGCAAACAAGGCCAAAAGATCGGCGGCTGGATGGAGATCCGCAAGGATTATGAACCGCTGCTGCTGGTGGCCGGCGTGGTGCAGGGACAGGAAGACGCCCCAGGCGTGCGCGCCTTTATGGAATTTTTGGCCACGCCGGAGGCCCTGGCCGTCTGCCGCAAGCACGGCCTGCGGCCTGAAGCCCGCCCGTGAACGAAATCTGGGCTGTGCTCGGCACGCCGGAGGTCCGCTTCTCTCTGCTGCTGACCCTGCGCGTCTGCACGGCCTGTCTGCTTTTGCACGGCCTCACAGCCATCCCCCTGGCCGCCCTGGCCCAGAGCCCTAAGCCCGCTCTGCGCCGGGCGGTCAATTTTCTGGTGACCCTGCCGCTGGTCTTTCCGCCCATGGCCATGGGCTTTTTGCTGCTCATGTTTCTGGGCCGCAACGGCTGGGGAGGACTGTTGCTGTGGAAGACCCTGGGCGTACGCCTGGTTTTTTCTGAAGGAGGCATCATTCTGGCCGCCTGGTTGGCTGGTCTGCCCCTGGTGGTCAAGCCAGTGCAAACGGCCCTGGGCCATCCGGAGCTGCAGCGCCTGCGCCAGGCCGCCCGCGTTTGCGGGGCCGGACCCGCCTCCTGTTTTTTCCGCGTCACCGTGCCCCTTATCCGGCACGGGCTGGGCGCGGGCCTGTTGCTGGGCCTCACCCGCGCCCTGGGTGAGGTGGGCATGAGCCTCATGCTGGGCGGCAATATTGCAGGCCGCACCAATACCTTGTCCCTGGAAGTGTTCAACGCCGTCTCCAGCGGCGAATTTGAACGCGCCGGGCTGCTCTGCGCCTTGCTGGCCGTGGTCAGCCTGCTGCTCTATCTGGGCATGGATTGGTGTCAGCGCCGGACCTTCTGAGGGCCTTGCAGCCCGACAGGCGCAAAGACCCCGCGCCGGACGCCCTTGACGCCCCAAAACCAGAGGCGCAAGCTGGACTCCATCCAATGAAGGCGTCACGCGGCCACGGCCCTAGAGCAGTTAACGAATGAAATGAGCTAACTGCTCTGCAAGGATTTTCTTGAAAATCCTTGCCACAAAATGCGAGAAGGCAGGCTTTTGCCTGCCGTAAGCGAGCATTTCAAGTGTTCAATGCTCTATTGCGGGCAGGATGGTCTGGTTTCTCCGTGTCCTCGGTACACGTACCAGAACGTGAACGATGGGGGCGTGGGGAGGTGAGGAAACTTTTGTGAACAGAGGTCCCCTCCCGCAACGAGGCTTTTTGCTCTGCAGTTTCGCCGTCAGCGTTGGCGCAGGGCTTCGGCGATGATGGCGGCATCTTCGCCGGGGCGGGCGTTGAGGCCCAGCTCCGGGTTGCCGCCGGAGCAGACAAAGCCCTGAGGGCCCAGCTCCACAAAGCCGGCGGCGATGACGCGGCTGTAAGGCAGTTGCTCACGCATGTCGCCGTGGTCCACGCGACGGGGGAAGATGAAGGGTACGGCCTGGCCGGAGAAATCTTCGACGATCAAGTACTTCACGGTGGCCTCCTGTGGCGGATCTGGAGCGGCGCAACGCGGATCAGCGTTTGCGCCGGTTTTGCAGGTATTGGCGTACGGCCTTGTTGTGGTCGTTGAGGTTGGTGCTGAAGACGTGTTCGCCGCCGTCGGTTTTGGCGACGAAGTAGAGATACTTGTGGGCTTCCGGGTGGATGGCGGCGGCCAGGGCCGTGAGGCCGAAGGAGCAGATGGGCCCCGGCGGCAGGCCGGGCCGCTGGTAGGTGTTATAGGGGTTGGCGGCGTCGTCCAGCTGGCTTTTGCGCAGGTTGCCGTCAAAGGCGGGCCCCAGTCCGTAGATGACTGTGGGGTCGGCCTGGAGCAACATGTTTTTCTGCAAACGGTTTTGGTACACGCCGGAAACCCGGGGGCGTTCGTCCTCCACTGCGGTTTCCTTTTCCACTACCGAGGCCAGGATGACCCAGGTTTTGAGCGTGGCGGCATCGGGTTTTTTGCCGTCCGGCCAGAGGCCGGCGGCCTTGCGCCAGAAATTGTCCACCATGCGGCCGGCTACGGCCCGGGCCTGGGCCAGGTCCAGCACGTCGGCTTTTTTCAGCAGGTAGGTATCGGGCATGAGAAAGCCCTCGGCCGTGGCAAAGGGGATGCCGTAGTGCCGTAGAAAATCCGGGTCCATGATGACCTGACGAAAGTCCTCAAAGCGCGCCAGCCCGGCGTCTTCCAGCAGGCGGCCGGTCTGCCACCAGGTAAGGCCTTCGGGCACGGTGACGCGGAAAAGCACGGGCTGCCCGTTGACCAGGGTGTCCAGCACCTTGTCGGGCGTCCAGCCCGTATTGAGGGCAAAACGCCCGGCCTGGAGGCGGTTTTCCCAATGCTTGTAGCGGGCCAGGTAACCGAAGCGGCGGGCGTCGGTCACCAGACCCTGGTGGGCTAGGTGGGCGGCCACCTGGTCCAGGCGCGCGCCGGGGGTCACGTCAAAAAAGACGTTCTCGCCGGATGCGGCAGGCGGGGTGGTCAGAAAGTGGTGGGCCTCCCAGGCCAGCCAGCCGCCGCCGGCCACGGTCAGCAGCAGAAGCAGCCCCACAAGGCGCAGAAAGGTTTTCATGCCGGTCTCCGCTGTTGCGGCGCAAGGGCCAGAAAAGATTCCAGAATGCGCACGGCGGCCTGCTGGTCCAGTACGGTCCTGCGCCGTCGCGCGTCAAGCCCGGCTGCGCGCAGGTCGTCCCAGGCCTCTTCGGAACTCAGTTCCTCTGACATAAAGTAAAACGGCAGGGGGATGCGGCGCTGCAGACGTCGGGTCACATTGCGCACCTGGCGGGTGGTCAGGCTTTCCCCGCCGTCGGCCAGCAGGGGCAGGCCCATGACCACGGCCTCGGCTCCGGCGGCCAGGATAGCCTGGGCCAGAGCGTCCAGCAGCGCCTTGCGGTCGGGGTGGTCGGCCAGGCGCAGGGTGCGTAGGGGGAAGGCCAGCCGCCCTTCCGGGTCGGACACAGCCAGCCCCGTGCGGGCCAGGCCGTAGTCCACGGCCACCAGCTTCACATTACAGCCCCATTTTTTCGCGCGCCAGTTCCATGGTCTGTTCCGCAAAGGCGCGGGCGCGCTCGTTGCCCCGTTCCAAAATTTCTTCCACCGCACCGGGTTTGGCTTCCACAGCATTGCGGCGTTCCTGCAAAGGCCCCAGGAAGGCGGCAAGATTTTTGAGGAAGATTTTTTTGCAGTCCACACAGCCCAGCTGCGCGCAGGTACAGCCCTGACGGATCTGGGCCTGCTCTTCGGGGCTGCTCAGGAGCACATGGTAGGGGTAGAGGTTGCAGACGTCGGGGTTGCCGGGGTCGCTGCGGCGCAGTCGGGCCTTGTCCGTAAACATGCCGCGCACTTTTTCGGTGATGTCGTCCATGCTGTCCGAGAGGAAGATGCCGTTATTGTAGCTTTTGGACATCTTGCGGCCGTCCAGGCCGGGGCACTTGGCCGCCGGGGTGAGCATGGCCTGGGGTTCGGGGAAGAGCTCGCCGTAAAAATTGTTGAAGCGCCGGGCGATTTCGCGGGTCAGCTCCATGTGGGGCAGCTGGTCTTCGCCCACAGGCACGCCGTGAGGTCGGTACATAAGGATGTCCGCCGCCATGAGCACGGGATAGCAGAGGAAGCCCGCATTGCCCAGGTCTTTGTTGCTGATCTGTTGCTGCTGTTCCTTGTAGGTGGGGTTGCGCTCCAGCCAGGAAACGGGCGTGATCATAGACAGCAGGAGAGAAAGCTCCGCGTGCTGCTTGACGTGGGACTGGCGGAAGATGACGCACTTTTCCGGGTTCAGGCCAGCGCCCACCCAATCTTTGACCATTTCGTGGATGTTGCGGCGGACCTTGGAGGGGTCGGCGTAGTCGCTGGTCAGGGCGTGCCAGTCGGCCACAAAAAAGTAGGCTTCTTCCGTGTGCTGCAGTTCCACCCAGTTTTTGAGCACGCCGAAGTAGTGGCCAAGGTGCAGGGGCCCCGTGGGCCGCATGCCGGAAACAGTGCGCGGTTTGCTGTTCATCAACAGAGTCCTTTCCTTACAGAATACCCAACAGGGACAACAGGCCCACGGCGCTGCCGCTCACCAGGGGGCCGAGCACCTGGCCCAGCAGCCCGGTAAAGAGCAGGGCCAGCAGGATCACAAAGCCGTAGCGCTCCACGCTCAAATAGCGCAGGGCCGCGTTCATGGGCAGAAAATAGGCCACAACCTTGCTGCCGTCCAGCGGCGGAATGGGCAACAGGTTGAGCCAGGCCAGGCCAAAATTGATAATCACCCCGGCCTGCAGGGTCTTGAGAGCAAAGATGTAGCCCGTGCTGTGCTGCCACTGCAGGGGCGGCAGCAAGGTCAGCGTGAGCCAGAGCAGCCCCCCGCAAAGCCCGGCCAGCAGGAAATTGGTCAGGGGCCCGGCCAGGGCCACCAGCATCATGTCGCGGGCGGGCTTGTGAAAGTAGCGCGGGTTGACGGGCACGGGCTTGGCCCAGCCAAAGACAAAGCTGCCCGTGAGGCTGGTCAGGCCGAAGACCAGCAGGCCTACGGGATCGATGTGCGGCAGGGGGTTGAGCGTGAGCCGCCCCAGCATGCGCGCCGTGGGGTCGCCGCAACGGGAGGCCACCCAGCCGTGGGCCACTTCGTGCAGAATGATGCCCAGCAGGGCAGGCACAGCGGCTACGGCCAGCAGATTTAACGCATGGGTCAGGTCAAAATTGAGCATAGATGCGGGTACCATGTTCCCGCTTTCCCGGCAAGGGCGGCCCGGCGCCCCATTCAGTCGCGGTCCGCCATGCGTCGTTCCAGCTGCAGCAGGGCTTCTTTGATGTCCAGGCCGCCGCCGTAGCCCACCAGGCGCCCGTCCGCGCCGATGACGCGGTGGCAGGGGATGACCACGGCAATGGGATTGCGGTTGTTGGCCAGGCCCACGGCCCGGCAGGCGCGCGGCGAGCCCACGGCCGCAGCGATTTCCCTGTAGGCGCGGGTGGCGCCGTAGGGTATGTCCTGCAGCGCCCGCCAGACCTTTTGCTGGAATGCCGTACCGTGGGGGGCCAGGGGCAGGTCAAATTCACGACGCGTGCCTGCCAGATAGTCGATCAGCTGGGCACAGGCCTCTTCCAGCAGAGGGGTGGCGCGTTCTTCTGCATCCGGCAGAGGCGGCAGGCTGCCCTCGCCTTCCAGTTCCAGCCGGGTCAGCGCACCGTCTTCTTCCACAAAACGCACCCGCCCCAGAGGGAACAGGCGGCGGACAAGAGCGTAGGTCATGCAGTCTGCTCCTTCTTGGCCACAGGCTTGAGGGTATAGGCGAAAACTGCGCCCAGCAAGGCTACTGCCGCCAGAAACTGAAAAGCGCGGGGCAGGCCCTGATGGTCGGCTATCCACCCCAGCAGCGGGGCCATGACCCCGCCCAGGCTGGTGGCCAGGCCCAAAGTGACGCCGGAGGCAAAGCCGATGTTCTTGGCCAGATACTGCTGCCCCAGCACCACCAGAGAACTGAAGGGAGCGTAAAGCGTAAAGCCCAGAAAAGGCAGCAAAGCCCAGGCGGCCCAGACCGAGCCAGTCAGGCTGAAGGCCAGCACCACGGGGGCCACCAGGGTATAGGACAGCCGGATAATGGTGCGGTAGCCGTATTTGTCCGAAAGCAATCCGCCGAAAAAGTTGCTGACCACGCCGCAGGTGCAGAAAAAAGTCAGGGCCAGAGCCCCGGCCGTGCGCGACTGCCCCAGCACATTGACCCAGTAGAGGGGTACAAAGGTATTGAAGCCGGCAAACAGGATGGAGCGGGCCACAATGGCCACGGTAAGTTTGAAAAATTCCGGCCAGTTGTTGACGCCTGGGGCCTCCGTGATTATGGCCCCGCCGCCGGACGGGACGCGCATGCGCCAGATGAGCGTCAGGAGCACCGAAGCCATGACCACGGCAATGGCGGCAAAAATCGTGGTGCCGCGTAGGCCGAATACGCTCAGAATGCCCGTGGCCAGCAACGGCCCCAGCACAAAACCGCTGTTGCCGCCGATGGAAAAGATGCTCAGCCCCGTCCCCTTCTGCTCACCCGAAACCTTATTGGCGAAGCGCGCGCCTTCGGGATGAAACAGGGCCGCGCCCACGCCGCTTACGGCAATGGCCAGAAAAATGGCCCAGTAGCTGGACATAAAGCCCACCAGGGCAAGACCGCCGCCGGCCAGCAACACGCCCAACGGGATGAACCAGGGCTTGGAAAACCGGTCGGCCAACAGTCCGAACACTGGTTGAATCAATGAAGAAAGGCAGGAATAGGCAAACATGAGCCCGCCTGTGGCTTGGTAGCTCAGGCCATAGGCCGAACGCAGAAAAGGCAGCACCGCCGGCAGCGCGCCGCCGTTGATATCACAGGAAAGGTGCCCCAGCGAAACAAGAAGTATCTTCTTTTTGTCCATGGCCGCAGGCTACACGAAACCGACAGGAAAACAATACCAGAGAAGTCTGGTCTTGCGTCTGCGCCGAACAGGCCTTCCTCCTTTCCCTTTGCGCACTGCCGCAAAAGCGTCTGCTGGCCGTGCAGCCGTGAAAAAAAACGGACAAAGTTCAGGGCCCGCCGTGGCTCTTTGGGGCTGCATCAAAAACCGTGTGGGAAATTGGCCCGACGGGCTTGACTTTTGGGCCGCGCTGGGGCAAATAAACCTTTCCCGTTTTGGAGGTTGACCATGTACGCGATTATCGAGACCGGCGGCAAACAGTACCGCGTCGAAGAAGGTTCCAAGATTGTTGTGGAAAAGCTCGCGGCTCAGAGCGGCAGCGAGATTTCCCTGGACAAGGTGCTGCTGCTGGGCGGCGATGCCTGCAAGGTGGGCGCCCCCTATGTGGACGGCGCGGCCGTCACCGCCGAGGTGGTGGCCCAGGGGCGCGGCCCCAAGATCAAGGTGTTCAAGCGCTGGCGGCGCAATGATTCGCGCAAAATGCGCGGACACCGGCAGGAGTGCACCACCCTGCGCGTCAAAAGCATCAACGGCTAACTTTCGGGGTTGACCGGCCCGTCCTGTGGCGCGCGCTTTGCACAGCGGCACGCGTTGGGCCGGTGCGGCAATGGCCGCGCCCCTTGCCGACCTGGTGTCGGCCTTTCTGGGAGGCTCTTATGGCTCATAAAAAAGCAGGCGGCTCTTCGCGCAACGGTCGCGACAGCGCCGGTCAACGGCGCGGCGTCAAGCGTTTCGGCGGTCAGAACGTGCTCGCCGGCAACATCCTGGTTCGGCAGCTGGGCACCACCGTGTACCCCGGCGCCAATGTGGGTATGGGCAGGGATTTCACCTTGTTTGCCAAGGTGGACGGTGTGGTGCGCTTTGAAAAATATCTGCGCAAGCGCCGCGTGCTCACCCGCGTGCATGTGGAAGCGCCCGAAGGCTAACCTTCGCCGCGCAGCACTTTTACGCGCCGATTGAGGGAAGGGGCCGCACAGCCTCTTCCCTTTCGGTGTTTGTTTTTTGCACTATTGTTGTGATTTTGAGTAATCTGGCCGCGGCCGGACATGGGCCAGTGCCCGGTGCGGCAGGTTCCGCAGCCGTGCTGTTTGCGCTTCGGTCTGGCGGTTGCCCGCCGGACGTCCGCGGTAAAGGCGCAAGCCTGCCGAAAAATCCGCAACGGTCCCGGCCTGAGACGCGGGCACAGGTTGTCCGGTGCGGCTGCCCCCGCGTCCCGGCGGAAGGATGGTTGTATGCGTTTTGTTGATGAAGCGCGCATTGAAGTGCGCGCGGGCAAGGGCGGCCACGGCTGCATCTCCTTCCGGCGCGAAAAATTCGTGCCCCGCGGCGGCCCGGACGGCGGCAATGGCGGCGACGGTGGCAGCGTGCTGCTCAAGGCCGACGGACGTCTGCTTTCTCTCTATGATTTCCGTCTCAAGCGCCTGTATGAAGCCCAGAGCGGCCGTCCTGGACAGGGCAGCCAGTGCGACGGCAAAAAAGGCGAGGATTTGGTGCTGCATCTGCCCGTGGGCACGCTGGTCTATCTGGAGGACCAGGCAGGCGAACGCCTGCTGGCCGACCTCAGCGACCCCGAAGCCCTGGTGACCGTGGCCGCAGGCGGGCGCGGCGGCAAGGGCAACGAGCACTTCAAATCTTCCACCATGCGCGCGCCACGCTTTGCCCAGCCCGGAGAACCGGGCGAAATCCGCCAGTTGCGGCTGGAGCTGAAAATTCTGGCCGACGCCGGGCTCATCGGTTTGCCCAATGCGGGCAAATCCACCTTTATCAGCCGCGTTTCGGCGGCCCGGCCCAAAATTGCCGCCTACCCTTTTACGACTCTGACCCCCAACCTGGGCGTTATGATCAATGATGTGGATCCGGACAAGCGCCTGGTGCTGGCCGACATCCCTGGCCTTATTGAGGGCGCGCATCAGGGGCAGGGGCTGGGGCTGCGCTTCCTCAAGCATGTGGAGCGCACGCGCTTTTTGGTCCACATTCTCAGCGCCGAGGACATGGACGACGCCGACCCTTGGGCCGGCTTCACCCTCATCAACGAAGAGCTGCGCCGTTTTGATCCGGATCTGGCGCAACGTCGCCAGGTGGAGGTTGTCAACAAAATTGACCTGCTGACGCCGGAACAACTGGCGGCCCTGGAGGCCCGCGCCACGGCCGACGGGCGGCGGGTTTTTTTCATTTCGGCCCGCGACGGCCTGGGGCTGGAGCCTTTGGTGGACGAACTGTGGCGGCTGCGCGACAGCGCGGAACCCCATACGCCCCTGGTGCATCCGCAGGAGTCCGTGCAGGTGGCGGATGAAGAATTTCCTGAAATTGAGGTCATCTACACCAGAGAGTAACTGCTCGGGCGGCAGCCTCCCAAGGCGGTCCAGACCCGCAAAGGACAGCTTTATGACGCGGATTGCCGATTGGCGGGAAGAACGCGCCCGCACTCTGGCCCAGGCCCGGGTTGTGGTGGTCAAGGTGGGCAGCGCCGTACTGGCTGACGCTCACGGGCTTAACGTCGCCGTGCTTACGGATTTGGCCGCGCAGCTGGCGGCTTTGCGGGCCTTGTCCGTGCCTGGGTTGGCCGAACCTCGGCGCGTGGTGCTGGTTTCCTCCGGCGCGGTGGCAGCGGGGCGCGCGGCCTTGGCCGCCCATGGGCAGCATGTGGATACCGCGGGCCTGGCCGCCCGTCAGGCCGCCGCCGCTGTGGGGCAGGGGCAACTGGTGCGCGCCTGGGACAAGGCCTTTTACGCCCACGGTGTGCCTACGGCGCAAGTGCTGCTCACCCGCGACGATCTGCGCGCTCGACAGCGCTTTCTCAACGCCAGCAACACCTTTGCGGAACTGTTGCACTGGGGCGTGCTGCCCGTAGTCAATGAGAACGACACGGTTTCCGTGAGTGAACTCAAATTCGGCGATAACGACTGTCTGTCCAGCCTGCTGGCCAATCTGACTGGCGCGGACCTCTGCATCAACCTTACTTCTTCGCCGGGTGTACTGGCCGCCAATCCGGAGCACAACCCGCAGGCCCCTGTGCTGGATCACATTGACGATGTGGCCGCCCTGGACCTGGCCCAGCTCTGCGGCGGCAAAACTTCTGTAGGCACGGGCGGCATGTATTCCAAACTGCTGGGCGCGCGCCGCGCCGCACAGATCGGCGTGCCCACCTATATTTTGCCCGGCCGCGAGCCCCAGGTCATTCTCCGCGCCCTGGCGGCCGCCGGAGTCTGCACAACGCCTGCGGGCTACGGGCCGCTGGATGGCGGCACCTGGGTACAGGCTGGGCAACAGCCCATCCCCCGACGCAAATTCTGGCTGGCCTACCAGTCCGACCCCGCCGGCAGCGTGCAGGTGGACGCGGGCGCGGCCAAGGCCCTGCGCCAGCAGGGCGGCAGCTTGCTGCCCGGCGGCGTGCATGGGGTAGAAGGCGCATTTCAGCAAGGGGCATTGGTGCGCGTGCTGCACCAGGGACGCAGCCTGGGCGTGGGCCTGAGCAATTACAGCGCTGCAGAGCTCAAAAAAATTATGGGCCTCAAACGTCACGAGGTGGCCGCTATTCTGGGCGACGCCCATTACCCGGAGGTTATCCACCGTGACAACTTCCTGCTGGATGCGGTCTGAACCGGGCGACGCCCCCAAGTCCACGCCATTGCTTTTTCACGCCGTATAAGGTATCTAGCGTCTCCGGCTTGTGCATATGCCAAGCCTGCGGAGAGGTAGCGAAGCGGCCGTAACGCGCTCGACTCGAAATCGAGTTAGGGGTTAGTAGCTCCTACGTGGGTTCGAATCCCACCCTCTCCGCCATTAATACGTAATAAAAACGGCGTGTTGCTTTAGATAGCAACACGCCGTTTTCGCGTCTTAAATTGGTATGTTTTATTGAGTGCGCGACCATCATACATACCGTCATACATACCGTCATACATACTTTGCAAAAATGACCTTACCCCATTGCATATACCACTTGCAAGTTAGTGGTTCCTGTTGGGTTATGTATTCTGTTCTGTCGGCAAAATTCTTCTGGCGTCAGCCAGCCCAAGGCGCTGTGCGGGCGCCGCTGGTTGTAGTCCTGTCGCCAGGCTTCAACTGTTTGACGGGCATCATGTGCGGTAGTAAGGTGGTAAAGGTCATAAGGGAGCAAAAGTTTGGAGACAGGGCCTTCGTATTCTGATGGAAAGCTGAGGCGCATCTCAAAAACAGTTGGATCAAGTTCTATTATGTAATTTGCCAGCTTGGGGCGTTCAGTTTTCTTACGAACAATAGACTATTTTCCCATAAACTTGTGTAGCATCCTATAGCTTCCAGGGCTTTTCGCTCCTTGCGGCCACGACCTTTTTGCGGGCGAAACGCTTGGCGGTTCTTTCTTGACTGGAGAGCGGCTAGTATTGGCGACCATCCTTGCCCATGGCCCAGACATCACTGAGCTGTTTTACAGATTCAGTCAGATTACTGTCTTCATCATTCAACGGAATGGAGGCCAACGCTGTGCGCTGATGAGCACGCCAGCGGCGGTGCCAGATCTGTTTATCGCCCCGCTCGCTACGGCTAGGTAGTAATGCCCATTATGGGCTTTTTTCGAACACTGCGGCTCATGGCATCTCTTCAGCTGCCGGCTTCGTAATATCCGGCTTCTTTCTGATGTTTTAGCGCCAGAATGTAGACCGAGTTGCCCAGCACTTCGTAGACCAGTACGTATCCGGCACCGCCAAAGGGGATGAGTAACTCCCGGTATTCCGGTTCCATGTCATCGGCAGGACGGCCAGCATTGGGAAACTGCTCAAGAAGCAGCACTTTTTCCCGAATGGCCTTGATTGCGCCGATGGCGGCCTCTTCGCTTTTGTCTGCCAGGAACAGATATGCCTTTTCCAGCCCGGCAGTGGCGTTATCCGTCCAATGAACTAGATATGACATTTGGGCATGGGCACCTTTTCGCCCTGAATAATCTTATCCATCCATTCGACGACTTCAGCGTTTGTCAGATGCAGGCCGGTTTGCATATAATGCTCATGTGCGGCTTTGGCTTCCTGGCGCAAAGCTTCCCGTTTTTCTTCCCGCTCGACATAGTTCTCTATGGCTTGCAGCATAATGGCGTGCGCGGATTGGTTCCGGGCGTCAGCAAGGCTTTTAATGCGCTCGCGCAGGGGATTGGGGAGTTTTACAGAAGCGGGCGTTGTTGCTATATTTTGTTGCATGGCTTGTCCCTCTGAGTAGAACTATTAACTACTTTTAACTACCAGTCAATGCCGAGAGTCCACAGCACGACTATAAAAAAGGTATTTATCTTTACCAAGCAGAGGCTTATGCTCTTTTTAGGCCTCATGACATAATGGTCTTCACTAGGCAGAAATAAATTTTTCTGGACGACTTAAAAACCCGCAAATCCTTGTGTAGCGGGATTCGAATCCACACACGCAAAAGTTTT
>ENA-UEYG01000430-UEYG01000430.1-human-gut-metagenome-genome-assembly--contig:-NODE-430-length-32385-cov-6.969203_pt1 | contig 32385 bp, 26 predicted proteins | sample MGYA00242933_ERZ507934 | MGnify/ENA primary metagenome ERZ507934 (study PRJEB26167, sample SAMN06115527) | human gut metagenome | host: Homo sapiens | place: China:Zejiang | collected 2015-11-10... | reverse complement strand
GTACGCGGTGCGTACGTTGATGAAATTCGGGTGCGGCTGGCGGAAAATCAGCCACAAAAGCAAGTGCAGAAAGACTCTGAGAGTACATCAATTTATAACTAAGATTGTAGCACGGAACAGAGTGTCTGCCAAATAAAAAAATCTGTCGAATCATGCAAAAAAATCAACAAATTGTTGCAATTTCCGCAAGGAAGCGCTGCGAATCCGATGGGAAAGTGGTAACAGCATAAAACCGCCCTATCTAGTGGAAATCACTAGGGAAATGTGGTAAGATATATAAGTTAAACTGGACTTAATAGCGGTTGACAGATTGACAAAAGTAAAAATTGTATCTTTCAGTATAAAAAAAGTAAAAATTGAGTTGGAAACAACAGACAGAAAGGAAGTACAGTATGCAGGCAATCATTCTGGCTGGCGGACTGGGGACGCGGCTTCGCAGTGTGGTAAGCGACCGTCCGAAACCGATGGCGCTGGTTGAGGGTAAGCCGTTTCTGGAGTATGTGCTTCAGGGGCTGAAAAAAAGCGGAATTGATGATATTATTTTTGCCGTCGGTTATAAGGGCGGCATGGTGGAAGAATATTTTGGAGACGGAGCGCGGTTTGGCATCCGGGCGCGGTATGCGTATGAGGAAGAGCTGCTCGGCACGGCGGGCGCGATCAAGAATGCCGGGAAATATGTGACGGACGAGCAGTTTTTTGTCCTGAATGGTGATACATTTTATCAGATGGATTTCGGTGATTTGAGCCGGATTCAGCAGGAAAAAAATCTGGAGATGGCGCTGGTTCTGCGCGGTGTGCCGGATATTTCCCGTTATGGGGCGGCGCGCCTGACCGACGGGCTGCTGACCGCTTTTAATGAGAAAAACGGCAATACCGGGGCGGGCACGATCAACGGCGGTGTGTACCTGATGAAGCGGGCGCTGCTGGATGAGATTCCGGAGGGAAAAGTTTCGCTGGAAAATGAGTGCATCCCCAGGTGGATGCAGGAGGGAAGACGTCTCGGCGGCATCGTAAATGACGGCTATTTTATTGATATCGGTGTGCCGGAGGATTATTTCCGGTTTCAGGAGGACGTAAGAAAAGGAGACATTACATGGTAATCAGAGGAAGAGCGCCGCTGCGCGTGAGCTTTGGCGGCGGCGGTACGGATGTAGAACCATTCTGTGTAGAACAGGGCGGTGCCATTATCGGAAGTACTATCAATAAATATGCATATTGTTCGATCATTCCGAGGAATGATGACCAGATCACGGTTCATTCCCTGGATTTTGATATGACAGTCAAGTACAATGCGAAGGAAAATTACGTCTGCGATGGACGGCTGGATCTTGTCACGGCAGCGCTGCGGGCGATGGATATCAAGCAGGGATGCGAGGTTTATTTACAGTGTGATGCTCCGGCTGGTTCGGGACTTGGAACCTCCTCGACTGTCATGGTAAGTCTTCTGACCGCGATGGCGCGCTGGAAAGGAATTACGATGGATAATTATGCGATGGCGGATCTGGCTTACGGCGTGGAGCGGATCGATCTGGGAATTTCCGGCGGTTATCAGGATCAGTATGCGGCGACCTTCGGTGGCTTTAACTTTATCGAATTTCACGGACGCAACAACGTCGTGGTAAACCCGCTCCGCATCCGCCGCGATATTATCAATGAGCTGCAGTATAACCTGTTGTTATGCTACACGGGCAATATCCATGTATCCGCGAATATTATCAAGGATCAGGTAAGCAACTATAAGAAACCAGACGCATTTCAGGCGATGTGCGAGGTAAAGGCGCTTTCCTATGCGATGAAGGACGAGCTTTTAAAGGGAAATCTCCACAATTTTGGCCGCCTCCTGGATTACGGCTGGGAGAGCAAGAAGCGGATGAGCAGCAAGATCACAAATCCGCAGATTGATATGCTCTATGACGAGGCGAAAAAAGCGGGCGCCCTCGGCGGAAAGCTTTTAGGTGCTGGCGGCGGCGGCTTCCTTCTTGTGTACTGCCCATACAACGTTAAACATCAGGTGGCGCGCCGTCTGGAAGCGGCAGGCGGACAGCTGATGGATTGGAATTTCGAACTGCGCGGCGCTCAGAGCTGGATCTGCGATGAGGACCGCTGGGACTACCGCGATATTCAGGTGCAGATGCCGGATAAGGAGTATACATTCCATGTGTAAAAATAGCTGTAAAGTAGTATTCCTCGACCGTGATGGCACGATGAACGTGGAGGTCAATTATCTTCACCGAAAAGAAGATTTGAAGCTGATTGACGGTACCGCAGAGGCAGTCCGTCTCCTGAACGAGGCCGGATATAAGGTGATCGTCATTACCAATCAGGCGGGCGTGGCGAGAGGTTACTATACCGAGGCGGATGTAAAAATCCTTCATGATTATATGAATGGGGTGCTGGAGCGTGACGGAGCACACGTAGATGCGTTCTACTATTGCCCGCACCACCCGGAGCATGGGATTGGACTTTATAAGAAAAAATGCCATTGCCGCAAGCCGGAGACGGGAATGTTTGAGATGGCAGAGCGAGATCTGCCGGAGGGCATTGATAAGGTGCATTCCTATATGATCGGGGACAAGCGCATCGACGCGCAGGCAGGAAAAAACTTCGGCGTGACCGGAGTCCTTGTAGGAACCGGCTATGGGGCAAAAGAACATGCGGAAGATATGGCGGCTGGACTTATAAAAGAGGACGGAAGCTGCCCGGTGGGCGGTTATGACGCGTATGCCGATACGCTGCTGGATGCGGTGCGCGGGATTTTAGACGGGCGTATATAGAATGCTGCTCACAAAAAGATTCCGGGAGTACATAAACTAGAAAGAGAGGAACCATCGACATGCAGAATCAGAGAAAAAACGGACGACCAGACGCAGCCGTGCGCATGGCTGGTCTTTTTCTGGTGCTGTTCTGCGTGGCGGCGGTTCTGATTCCGGCGAAAACGCTGTTTACGGGAAATGGTTTTTTCGCAGATTACATTCATTTCACGGAATCGAAGCGGATGTATGTGGAGATTGCGATTCTGGCAGTCTTGATCTTTGGGGGGCTGGCGCTTTTGAAGCGCGGACGCAGCCGGATGTACTGGCTGACGGCGGTTGTGCTGGTGTTTTCCTGGATTCATGTGGTATTTCTGCCGATGGTGGTGTCGGCGGTGTATCTGATTAGCCTGTTGGCGATCGGGAGGTTTTTTAGAAAACAGGTGTTTTTCAGGGGAAGGGTCTGGGAGCGGCCTTATTTTTCTTTTTATATGGACTTCCTTTTTGGAACCTCCTTTGCAATCGTTGTGTATTGTCTGCTTTCTGCCCTTGGCGTTGGAAAAATCGCCTGGATGCGCCTGATCGTCTATGCCCTGGGAGCGGCGGCGCTGGGATTTGATTTTTCCTCGATTTCCCACCAGTGCATCATGGGATGGCAGAAGCTTTCCTGGATGCTGGATGGCAGGGACAAGGTGTCGGTTCAGGTGATTGAGACAGGGAAACAGGCGTTACTGTTCACAGGTAGGCACTTTTGGAACCGAAAGTGCCGTAAGAAAACGTGGTGGCAGCAGGAATTTGCCGTATTTAAATGCGAAGCCACGGCAAATTCCGTTACTGGGCACGTATGCGTGAACAGTAACAAACCGACTGGCAGCGGGGCATCGCGGGAAATACCGCGCCGGGTGCGCCGGGCATGGACGCTGGCGGCTGGCTGGTGCGTTTTGATGTTTTTGATTCAGGTAGGACGCCTGAATATCGCACTCGATTTTGATACACTCTGGTATGGCGTTCGCTCCCAGTATATCGTGGCAGGCGGAACCGGGCTTTATGAGAATCCGGGGCTGGTCGGCATGGTCTATGTGTATTCGAAGGGCTTTGAGGTGCTGACCCTGCCGCTCTGCGATCTGGCGAGTCACAGCTACCTGACGTTCTTTAACCTCTGGTTGGCAGTCCTGGGAATTGGGGCGATGGTCTGGAATGCGAAACTGCTGACGAGTAATCGAAAGCAGGAGACAGGGAAGAAACTAACGTATCGCAGCGTCTTGCCGGGAATTATGGCAGCTGTTTTGACCATCTCGGTGCCGGGCATTATGAATATGGCGCTCACAGCCAAGGCGGATTTGATTACGTGGCTGCTGCAGCTTATTATGCTGGGGAGCTTTTTTCAGTATATTCAAGTGTATGAAAATCGTTGGATGATCCTCTCCGGAGCAGCCGGCTCCTATTTCCTGTCCCTCACGATGAAGCCGACCTCCCTGGTCTTTTCCACTGCCGTATTTGGCATGATGGGGCTGTACCTTCTGTGGTTCTGGTTCCATGAGCGCGGGGCGGTGGCTGACCTATTTCACCATATGGTCCGCCTGATTGGCTCATTATGCCTGCCGTTTGGGGCATTGGCCGGTATCTGGGCGCGGACGATGAAGATCACGGGAATGCCGGTTACTTCGGTATTTACTTCGATTTTTGCATTGTTTGGTTTTAAAATGAAATATCCATTTGCCACCTCTGAGCTGCCGCAGAATTATCAGGAGGAATCAACGCTTCATGTGCTGGCGCGGCGCATCTGGCAGATGCTGATGCAGCCGCAGGGCGAAGATATGGGGCATGTGATTCTGGCGTGGGGAACCTCGCTGATGGCGGTACTGATTGTGATGCTGGTGCTTTATGGGATTTTGTCCAAAAAGGGAGAGGAGCAATCCCGTATCTGGAACGCGGCATTGGTGATTTTTGTTCCATTTGTGATCGTCAGTCTGATCAGCCTGTCGATGCTTTACCAGATCGACGGAAATTATTTTATGCTTCTGTATTCTATGCTGATTCTGGGGGCATGCCGGGCGATGGTGTATTTTAAGAAAATCGGCTTTTATCCGCTCGCGTCGAAGTGCCTGGCACCGCTGCTGGTATTAAATCTGATTGTCACGGCGATCAGCAGCTGGGCGTGGACGGCTGGATTTTCGGAGATGCATCTTCTGAATAAAGGGCGTGTCAACCACCGGGCGCAGGAACAGGCGCGGATGGAGGAAAAGGGAAACACGCTGATCTGGCAGGAGGTGTCGCAGGATCCGGAAAACCGGGTGATCGCATTTGGAACGCATCCGTACTGTTTGCAGTTCCCGTGCAATGTGGAGTCGTATAAGGATATTACATCGCCGTGGGGCAACGTCGAACTCGTCAACTCGCCGGAGGCGTTTGAAACCTATATGGCGTATGCGAAGACAGATTATGTCTACGCAGAAGCAGGTTATCTGGGACCGGGAAGCTGGGAGTGGAGTCTGGATCTTCTGCGGGAACTGATCCGCAGAGGCAGTTTGACCGATCTGTTTTTTGAAAATGGAAATATGCTTGCGCGGGTATCCGACACAGAGGTGCCGGAGGAAGAAGCGCAGAACAATCTGGAAATGTTTGAGCGGGAGTATTTATTTTACGATGCAGAAGCTCAATAGACATCGAAAAACCTGACAGGAGGAAATAGAAATCATGAAGGAATACGAGTACCTAGACGAGCTGATCAGCCGCTATCCGGTTCTTGCACCGGTAAAAGCGGATATTCGCACTGCGTATGAGACGTTGAAAGAGTGCTATGAGCGCGGCGGAAAGCTTCTGATTGCCGGAAATGGCGGAAGCTGTGCGGATTCGGAACACATCGTGGGCGAGCTGATGAAGGGGTTTGTGAAGAAACGCCCGGTTTCGGCGGAGATAGAGGCGGCGCTTAAAACGGTAGACCCGCAGATGGGGGCGGAACTTTCTGAAAGACTGCAGCAGGGACTTCCGGCGATCGCGCTGACCGGCCATGCAGGACTGACCACCGCATTTATGAATGATGTGGATGGCAGCATGACTTACGCGGAACAGGTGCTTGGATATGGAAAAGAGGGGGATGTGTTCCTCGGAATCTCAACATCGGGCAATTCGAAAAATGTCCTGTATGCAGCCGTGACGGCAAAGGCAAAGGGGCTTAAGGTTATCGGGCTTCTGGGACGCGACGGCGGGCGGATCCGTGGATACTGCGACACTGCGATTGTCGTGCCGGAGCAGGAGACATTTAAGATTCAGGAGCTGCATCTTCCAGTGTACCATGCACTGTGCCTGATGCTGGAAGAATATTTCTTTTAAGATATATTTTGTTTCATGGAAAGGAAGTAATGATTCAGCAGGTTCATGAAGAAAACTGGATGATTACGAGGGAAAAGTATGTTATTTGGAAACAGGCCGGCGGACAAAACGGCAAAATGGAGAGTCAGTACCCGCAGTTTTGCAGTGCTGCTTGCCTATACGCTTTTTATCTGGTGGCTGGAAGTGCTGGATCTTCTGGCATGGCTTTTACATGTACCACAGGGAACAGCTTTGTCGCGGGCGGCAGCGCTGGTTTTATGCGGTGCTGTCATGGCGGCAATTGGAAGATTTGAACGGGACCATGCGGGAGTGAGTCCGCTTTTTATAGCGGGAAGTTTGTTTATCCTGGCTTTTTTTTCGGTCAAGGGATTTGCCCCGGATCAGAGCTATGACACGCAGAACTATCACCTGCTGTCGCAGATTCCCGGATTTGTGGACAACCTTCATTATCATGTGATACCGGGGCGGTTCCAGATGTTCGGTTTCCGGCTGGGCGACCGGATGTTTTATCCATTCCGGGCGCTTTTAGGGCTTCGGATGGGGACATTGTTAAACGCACTGGCGATGCTTGTGATTTATCGGCAGGTAACGGTGTTCCTGAGCATGGAGGCAGACCGGCTGGAAAGAAAATGCAGCTGGTCGAAGCATCTTGCGCCGGTACTGGCATTTCTGATTGTCAGCCGCCTGGAGTTGATTCAGGAGAGCGGCAGTTACATGGTCGAGCTTCTGGCGCTGCCGTTTCTTCTGGAAATGGTATTTCTGCTTCTGCGCGGGCTGGATGAGGCGAAGCGGGAGCGCGAGGCGGTTTTATTCTGCCTGTTTGGCGGAATCCTGTTCTGTCTCAAGATGACGAATATCGTGTATCTGGTGCCGCTGGTGCTTCTGTATCTGTGGAAAATCCGGAAGTATCTGACGCCGAAGCTGTTTCTGGGGTGTCTGGTGACGGGGATGATTCCCGTCAGCGTGTACCTGATTTACAATGGGATAGCGATGAAAAATCCGGTTTATCCTTATTATAACAGCCTGTTTCATTCGCCGTATTTTGGGGAAACGGACTTTAAGGATTCGAGATGGGGACCCAGCAACATAAAAGAGTTTCTTTTGTGGGCATATTCGATGATTCGGCATCCAGATTACCGCCTGAGTGAGATACCGGCGAAATACAACCTGGATCTGGCGCTGATGTATCTGGGAGCGGCGGGAGCCGGGCTCGGCTGGATTTGGAAGAGGGTCAGCAGCAGGACGGGAACCTTATTTCTGCTGTATGCCGCGTCTTTTATTCTCTGGGCGGCAACGACGGGACACAGCCGCTATTTTATGGGCGGACTCTTATTCGCCGGAATGCTTTGCGGATGCCTGGTGCTGCGGGGAATGGCTTCCATTTCTCGCGGTCTGACAGGCGGCGTTGTATTTGCAATGATGTTTATAGTTGTTTACGCCGGGCGCGCTTACGATGCTTACACATCCGTCTGGAACGGCGGGGAATGGGCGATGCGGGCGGTAAGCCGAGAGAGTATCCGCAGCAATCTGCCTTATGTATTTCACGATCATCAGCTGTTTACACAGGAAGAACGTTCCAAGATTGACCGCATTTTCCTGACCTGGTCAGATGTGGGAAGTTATGCGCGGCTTGCGGGCGAAGATGTGCCGGTCTGGAACCGGTATTCGATCGTCAATGAGCTGTCAGGGCAGAAAGACGCCTATATCGATGAAATCGAGGCGGCGATGGAGGCAGGCGAGGGCGTCTATGACATGATCCCGCAGGGACTTGAGACGTTGGAAAGCTATCTGGAATGGATGAATGAGGCGGGATGGTACGTGCATGATATGGAGTATCAGGAAACAATCCTGCAGGGCAGCCAGTCCTTTACACTGGCAGGGCTTGAGATGGCGCATGGACGCGAAAACTGCTGGTACCGCACACAGGAGATTTTCATGGATGCACAGGAAACGGAAAAAGAAGTACCAGAATGGCGCTGGGAGAATACCAGCGGGGACGATCATCCGACTATCCGGGCGGTTCTGTGTGATCCGGACTACTGGGTGCTGAAGCAGCCATTTGAAGTGGAAATCATCGCCTCGGATGGGACAAACAGCCGGACGGCAGCTGTGATCCAGGCGGGGCAGAAGGAATATGAACCGATGGAAGTACAGCTTGATCTGACAGGGCTTCAGAGAGAGATAAAATTGGAATTGGTAAGTACAGCTGAGACAAAACGGGCTGTTGTGATCAATCCGGAATGGTCCGCCAAAACGGTGGAAGAGTGAAAACGGGAGGAGAAAAATGGACAAGATAGCGGTATTAATTCCGTGTTATAATGAAGGCCAGACGATTGCCAAGGTGGTCAAGGACTACCGCGAGGCATTGCCGGAGGCAACGATCTATGTATATGACAATAATTCATCGGATCACACGGATGAGATTGCCAGGGAGGCAGGCGCGGTTGTGCGCTATGAATACCAGCAGGGCAAGGGAAATGTCATCCGCAGCATGTTCCGCGACATTGACGCGGAGTGCTATGTCATGACGGACGGCGATGACACCTACCCGGCGGAGGACGCGAGAAAGCTGGCAGACCAGATTTTACAGGGAAAAGCGGATATGGTCATTGGCGACCGCCTTTCTTCGACGTATTTTACCGAAAATAAGCGTCCGTTCCACAATACGGGAAATCGTCTGGTGCGTGGGCTTATCAACCTGATTTTTAAGAGCAATATCAAGGATATCATGACAGGCGCGCGCGCATTTAACTATGAATTTGTCAAGAGCTTCCCGATTCTTTCGACCGGATTTGAGATTGAGACGGAGATGAGCATCCATGCGCTGGACAAGAACTTTAAGCTGGTGGAGATCCCGGTTGGATACCGTGACCGCCCGGAGGGAAGTGTGTCAAAGTTAAATACATTTTCGGATGGATTTAAGGTGCTACGCACGATCGCGAGACTCTTCCGGGATTACAAGCCATTTGCGTTCTTTGGATGGCTGGGACTCATTTGTTTTGCGATTGCAACGGCATTTTTCGCGCCGGTGCTCAGCGGCTATCTGGCAACCGGCATGGTGCCGAAGTTCCCGACCCTGATCGCGTGTTCCGGGCTTTATGTGATTTCGTTCCTGCTGTGGATCAGCGGTGTGATTCTGGAGGTTATCACGAAGAAACACCGTCAGTTATTTGAACTTTACTTGAACCAGCTGAGCATTTTAAAGAGGAGAGACGGATGAAACGCCGTGTATTTTTAGGGCTTCCGGTTATTTTGGGGATTTTATTTTATATCTGGTATATATTTCATGCCTCAGACAATGTGGCGTATTCGGATTATATCCGGCTGATCAATTCATATCTGCCGGATGTGACAAATCCGGCGAAATTCTTTGTACCGGATATCCTGACGCGCGTTCCGATCACGTATCTGGGGCGCATCATCAATGTGAAACTAGTTGGCTATAATACGTATTTTGACATGGTTCTGGGTGTTTTGAGCCTGGGTGCTGGCGCGGCGGTGCTGGCGCTCTACGCAGAGCGGAACCGCTCGGTCGGCTATCTTTCCTTCCTGTTGATTCAGTTTGTATATTTCAGCCTGAATAAATGGGAAATGATGACGAACGGGACCGGCTGGGTCTGCACTCTGTCGATCTCCGGATTTTTATTCCATTTTGCAGTCCTCGACCATGCAGCGGCGACCCGGTGCCGGAATATGTCTGACCGGGTGCTTCTGGCAATTCTGCCGATCCTGCTGGTCGTGCTGGTGGCAGGACCGTACAGCGGCGGCTATGCGGTGATTCTGGTGCTGGCATACGGCGCACTGTGGCTGGCGGATCGGCGCGGGGGTGCTGAAACAAGCAGCCGCTCCTGGAGCCGAAAGTGCCGGAGAACCTGGTGCATCGGGGCATTGACAACGGTTTTTGCGATGGTATTATATCTTTGGAGCAATTCACAGGCAGTTTACGTGCACCGTGGAGCAGTGACGGATGTTTCAATCGCTCAGGAATTTGCCGCCCAGCCGCTCTTTTTCCTGCGGTTTCTGCTGAAATCGGTGGCATCGTCGGTGATCGGCGTGGCGCAGATTCAGGAGCTGGAGGCAGGAAGCCCCTGGTTTGTCCGGCTGCATCTTGTGTATCTGCTGGGGCTGGCAGTGTTTGTTTCGTATCTGCTGGCACTGTATCTGAATGTGCGGTTTCAGCTTTATAAAAAGACTATTTTTCCGCTTCTGCTGGTTCTCAGCGGCGGCTGTAACCATCTGCTAGTGCTGGCGGCGCGGTGGATTTTCCTGAAGGACGAGTACGGGATGTCCTCGCGGTACGAGATACAGTATCAGATGGGAATTGTAGGAATTCTGCTTACGTTTGCACTCGTCTGGAGTATGTGCCGGGAAAAGGCGCAGGAAACAGAGGCAGATAAGGCGAAAACACGGGTGCCGGAGAAACGGGCAGCACGCACACTTTTAAATATCTGCATGCTGGCATTTACCATGCTGACGGTCTTTGGAAATGCATGGACAACCCAGGCAGAAATCCGGACAGCGCCGTACCGGAAAGCATATTTACAGGTATCAAGGGAGCTGGGACTGAATTACCGGACGGCGAGCGATGAGGATCTGGAAACCTACCTGCATAACGACCCGGATGCAGTGCGGGATGCGATGAGAATTTTGGAAGAAAACCATTTGAATATATTTAGATAAAAACGATGGACAGAAGGAGAAGTGCAATGAAAGTTGTAATATTAGCGGGTGGATTCGGCACACGAATCAGCGAGGAAAGCCATTTAAAACCAAAGCCAATGATCGAGATCGGAGAACAGCCGATTCTCTGGCATATCATGAAGCACTATTCCCAGTATGGGTTCAATGATTTTGTGATCTGTCTGGGCTACAAACAGTATGTAGTAAAAGAGTATTTTGCCGATTATTTCCTGCATACGTCGGATGTGACCTTCGATCTGGCGAAGAACGAGATGCAGGTGCATAACAATTATTCCGAGCCGTGGCGCGTGACGCTGGTCGATACCGGACTGCACACGATGACGGGCGGTCGTATCAAACGTATCCGCGATTACATTGGGGATGAGACGTTCATGCTGACCTACGGCGACGGCGTTTCCAACGTGGATCTGGACGCGCTGGTGGCATTCCACAAGCAGCACGGCAAGATCGCGACCCTGACCGGCGTCAACATTGGACAGCGTTTCGGTGTCATGGATGTGGACAGCGACGGACACATCCGCGAGTTCCGTGAGAAGAACGATGATGACGGCAAGATCGTCAACGGCGGCTTCATGGTACTCGAACCGGGCGTCTTTGACTATATCGAGGGCGATGATACCGTCTTTGAGAAAGCGCCGTTGGAGCAGCTTGCCAAGGACGGACAGCTGATGGTATACCGCCACGACGGTTTCTGGAAATGTATGGATACCCAGCGTGACAAGATGCAGCTGGAACAGATGTGGCAGGAAGGCAATGCGCCCTGGAAGCTGTGGAAATAATATACTGTAAGGGAAAATTCAAGGAATATACACAAATCCTGTAAGAAAGTATGATATAATAAGAGCACTCAGCAAAGATAATGGAGTGATGAAATCACAAAATTAATTAAAAAGAGGAAAACCATGGAACTTCTTGATTTTTATAAAGGAAAACGGGTCCTTGTGACCGGTGACACAGGCTTTAAGGGAAGCTGGCTGGTCCGCATTCTCCATCTGGCGGGGGCGGAGGTGACCGGCTATGCGCTGAAAGCGCCGACCGAGCCGTCGATGTTTGAGATCCTGCATCTGGGGGAGACGATTCACCATGTGGATGGGGATGTGCGCGATTTTGCCCATCTAAAACAGGTGTTTGATGAGACGAAGCCAGAGATTGTACTCCATCTGGCAGCGCAGCCGATTGTGCGCGAGTCGTACCGGGATCCGGTCGGCACGTATGCGGCGAATGTCATGGGTACGGTTCATGTGCTGGAATGCGCCAGACAGTGTGAATCCGTCCGCTCTCTCGTCAATGTGACGACGGACAAGGTTTATGAAAATAAGGAATGGGAGTACGGTTACCGCGAAAATGACCTGCTGGACGGCTATGATCCGTATTCCAATAGCAAATCCTGTTCGGAGCTGGTGACACACAGCTATAAGCAGTCGTTCTTCACGGACGGCCGCTGCGCCGTCTCAACCTGTCGTGCTGGCAATGTGATCGGCGGCGGTGATTTTGCGGCGGACCGGATCGTGCCGGATTGCGTGCGTGCAGCGGAAAAGAAAGAGCCGATTATCGTGCGGAATCCGCATTCGACGCGCCCGTTCCAGCATGTGTTAGAGCCGCTGTTTTTGTATCTGACGGTGGCAAAGGCGCAGTGGGAAAATGCGGAGCTGGCGGGCTGCTACAACGTCGGACCGGATGACTGTGACTGCGTCAATACAGGACGTCTGGCGGATCTGTTCTGTGAAACATGGGGCGGCGGGATGCATTGGATCAACCGCTATGACGGAGGTCCGCATGAGGCGAATTTTCTGAAACTGGATTGTTCCAAAGTGAAAAAGGTATTTGGCTGGAAGCCGCACTTCCATGTAGAAGAAGCGATGGCTGTGACGGTGGAATGGTCGAAGAAGTGGCTTGCCGGAGCGGATATGCGCGAGGTGACGGATGAGCAGATCCGGGCGTATGCGGCTCGGTTTGAAGAAAAATAGATAGATGCAGGCGGCTGCACGAAAGGTGTGTCTGGCAGCAGGCAGAACGGGTGCGGCAGAGAGTAGTAGCAAAAGCAGGAGGAGAAACATGTCAGAAGAAAAAGTAACCCTGTCGGACGGAAAAGAGGCTGCGCGTCAGCAGATTCTCGATCTGGTGGCAGAGTATTGCGATAAATATCATAATCAGAAAAAAGAATTTACTGAGGGACAGCGGATTCCGTATGCGTCCCGCGTTTACGATAACCATGAGATGGTCAATCTGGTAGACAGTGCGCTGGAGTTCTGGCTGACCTCCGGACGTTACACCGATCAGTTTGAGGCGGGGCTTGCGAAGTACCTGGGCGTCAAATACTGTTCCCTTGTAAACTCCGGATCCTCTGCGAACCTGATCGCATTTATGGCGCTGACTTCCCCATTGTTGGGAGAACGCCGGGTGCGCCGCGGCGATGAGATCATCACGGTTGCGGCAGGTTTCCCGACGACGGTAACCCCGGCGATCCAGTATGGCGCAGTTCCGGTATTTGTGGATGTGACGATTCCACAGTACAATATCGACGCCGACAAACTGGAGGCGGCGCTTTCAGAAAAGACGAAAGCGGTTATGATCGCCCACACGCTGGGAAATCCGTTTGATTTACAGAAGGTAAAAGAATTCTGTGACCGTCATGACTTGTGGCTGGTGGAGGATAACTGTGATGCCCTCGGAAGCCGCTATGAGCTGAACGGCGAGTGGCATTTTACCGGTACGATCGGAGATATCGGAACGTCCAGCTTTTATCCGCCGCACCACATGACGATGGGCGAGGGCGGCGCCGTGTACACGGACAATCCGCTTTTAAACAAGATTATCCGTTCCTTCCGCGACTGGGGACGCGACTGTGTCTGCCCGTCCGGCTGCGATAACCTCTGCGGTCACCGATTTGACCGCCAGTATGGTGAGCTGCCGCTTGGCTACGACCATAAATATGTATACTCCCATTTTGGATATAATTTAAAGGCGACCGACCTGCAGGCGTCGATCGGCTGCGCGCAGCTTGAAAAGTTTCCATCCTTCGTGGAGCGCAGAAAACACAATTTCGCCCGTCTGAAAGCGGGACTTGCCGGAACCGAGGACGCATATATCCTGCCGGTTGCCTGTGAGCATTCCGATCCGAGCTGGTTTGGTTTCCTTCTGACCTGCCAAGAGGGCGTGGATCGGAACAAGGTAGTCAAATATGTCGAGGAAAAGGGCGTGCAGACGCGTATGCTCTTTGCCGGAAACCTGATCAAGCATCCGTGCTTTGATGAGATGCGGAAAGAAAACTGCGGCTATCGCGTAGCCGGAACTCTGGAAAATACCGACCGTATCATGCGCGATACCTTCTGGGTCGGCGTTTATCCGGGCATGACAGATGAAATGATTGATTATATGGCAAAGACACTTCGTGAGGCATGCCGTCAGTAGGGACGGGGACCGCGGCAATTCACAGGCGGGGAGATACTCTGCCTGTAAGAAAATGCCTGTGAAAATGAGCAGCTGTGACAGAGAATGAGCAGTTGCAGGAGAAAATGAGGGGACAACCATCATGAATGAGGAAAAATCAGAGAGCCGTAGGGCGGTCAAACTGCCGCCGTATCCGGGGCTTGAGAAGGTTCACCGGGCGAATCTGCGCCTTTTGAAGGAAATAGACCGGATCTGCCGGAAATACAAGATTTCCTATATGCTGGATTCCGGGACACTTTTGGGCGCAGTGCGTCATGAGGGATTTATCCCGTGGGATGATGATGTCGATCTGGCATTTACACGTGCCAATTATGAGATGTTTTTGAAGGTAGCGCCGCGGGAGCTGCCGGAGGGAATGTCCCTGCTGCGCCCGGAGGAGATCCGGGGTGGCAAGGTGTTTTATGATTTTACAACGCGCGTCATCTATGACAACAGCCGCGTCCATGAGGACAATGAGCAGATGCAGTTTTATGAGGGAAAATTAAACCATCTCTGGGTGGATCTGTTCGTCCTTGACCGCCTGCCGGATAGTAAGGTGGGCGCGTGGAGCGCAAAATTTCTTCAGAAGGTTATTTATGGAATGGCGATCGCACACCGTGATCAGATTGATTTCAGCAAATACAGCCTGATGGATAAGCTGCGGGTTGGGGTGCTGGCAGGTGTGGGACACCTTGTCCCGATGCCGGTTTTATTTAAGCTGCAGAGACTTGCAGCGGCGAAGGATCGCAAAAAGAAGACGAAACACTGGTATTACAGCAATTACCAGCCGGATTATCTCTATGTAACGCTGGAGGGCGCATGGTGCGAGCACGCGGTGGATCTGCCGTTTGAGGACACAAAGCTGATGGTGCCGGTGGGCTATGAGCATGTGCTGGAGTGGATTTACGGCGACTATATGACGCTGCCGCCGGTGGAAAAACGGGTTCCGGCACATTCTTCGATAGCGATCGAAATTTTGGATGACCCGGATGCTTAATTGAAAGATGAAATATGAGTAAGAAAGATAAGAAAAAACGGACAGACAGCATGGAAGATAAGAAGAAAAATGAAACCAGACAGTCGACCATGCAGAACAGGATGGAAAATATGAACGGACAGAAACCAAAGACGATCTCGATCGTGATTTCTGTTTACAACGAGGAAAAGGCGCTGCATGAGTTCTATCGGGAGGCAACTCCGGTTTTTGAGGCGCTGCCGTGGAATTACGAACTGATTTTTGTCAACGACGGAAGTGCGGACGCCTCGGGGCAGATTCTGGCAGAACTGGCGGCAGCGGATCCGCGGGTACGTGTGATCAACTTTTCCCGCAACTTTGGCCATGAGGCGGCGATGCTTGCGGGGCTGGATCACAGCATCGGGGAGGGCATCGTGTGTATGGATGCCGATCTGCAGCATCCGCCGGAATGTGTGGCGCAGATAATCGAAAAATTCGAAGAGGGCTATGAGGTTATCAACATGGTCCGGACGAAAAATAAATCGGCTGGATTCATCAAAAACCTGACGTCTTCTGCTTTTTATAAATTTTTGAACAAGATTTCAGATGTGAAGCTGGAAAATAATGCATCCGATTTCTTTGCGCTGACTGCCAATGCGGCGCAGGTGTTAAAGACTAATTACCGGGAAAAAGTGCGTTTCCTGCGCGGCTATGTGCAGAATATCGGATTTAACCGGACGACCATCGAGTATGAGGCGAGAGCCAGGGTGGCGGGCGAGAGCAAGTACAGTATTCGGAAATTATTTAAATTTTCGATCAATACGATTCTCTGCTTTTCGGATCTGCCGCTAAAGCTCGGCATTTACTCGGGAATTATCGTGGGCTTTCTGGGGCTGCTCGTGATGCTGGAAACGATTTATGAGTGGGCGGTCAAAGGAACGCCCAATGGTTACGCGACGATCGTAGTGCTTTTATGCTTTATGTTCGCGATGCTGTTCGTGATTGTGGGAATTATCGGGGAGTATATCGCGATCCTGTTTACAGAATTGAAGGATCGTCCAATTTATATCGTTCATGATACAAAAGGATTTCCGGAAAAGGAAAGCTGACAGGAAGGAATCGTATGAAGAGATTAAGACGTTTACTGATAAGTTTGATGATCACGGCACTGATGGCTGCCGGAATGCCGATGACGGCATTTGCAAAGCCGGACTGGCCCTCGGATACGGGGATCGAGTCGGAGGCAGGCATTGTCATGGATGCGGACTCCGGGGCGGTTTTATTCGGGCAGAACATCCATGTGCAGAAGGCGCCGGCAAGTATCACGAAAATATTGACGGCGCTCGTAGTCATTGAGAACAGCAGTCTGGATGATACGGTCACATTTTCCCACGATGCCGTTTACAACGTGGAAGATGGCAGCGGAAACAAGAACGCCATCGAGGAGGGCGACACGCTTTCGGTGCGCGATTGTCTCTACCTGCTGCTGATGCGTTCTTCCAACCAGGCGGCGAATGCGTTGGCGGAGCATGTGGGCGGAAGCCGCGACGGTTTTGTGAAGATGATGAACGAGAAGACGGCGGAGCTTGGCTGTGAGAACAGCCATTTTGCGAATCCGTCCGGTCTGAATGACGACACACAGCTCACTTCGGTGTATGATATGGCGCTGATCGCATCGGCGGCGTATAAAAATGACACGCTTTTAACGATCAGTAAGGATAAGAGCTACCGATTACCGGCGACGAAGAACAATCCGGACGGTGTGACCATCCAGCCGGAGCACAAGCTTCTTATCACGACTGACACAGAGAGTCCGAACTATTATCCATATGCGGTGGCCGGAAAGACCGGTTACACATCCGTTGCGGGGCAGACGCTTGTTACCTATGCGATCAAGGATGACAGACGCCAGATTGCGGTCACGATGAAGAGTACGCAGGCGACCCATTATCAGGATACGATTGCATTGCTGGATTTCGGCTTTCTACGGTTTGAAAATGTAAATATTTCGGAAAATGAGACGGCATACACAAGCGGCGATCAGCCGGTGCAGATCGGAGACAATAGCTATCAGCCGTCCGATTTATCGATGGATACGTCGGCAGTCATCACGATCCCGAAGGATGCTTCGTTTGCGGATGCGGAGAAGACGGTGGTAACGGATCTGCCGGAGGATGCACCGCTGGGCGCGGTGGCACTGCTTTCTTACAAATACAACGACCGCAAGATCGGACAGGTGTATCTGATCAGCGCATCGGCGGCAGAAGCGGCAGCAAACGGGGAGACGGCTCCGGATGACGGAAATACGGCATCGGATCCGGCAGCATCCAATACAGGCGCGTCCGGAAAACCGAAGCAGGCGAAATCTTCGTTCCACCTGACCCTGCCGAAACTTCCGAAAGTATCGGTGAGAACGGTGCTGATTGTGGTCGTCAGTGTGCTTCTGGCAGCGGCGTGTGCGGCGCTTGTATGGTTGTTCTACCAGCGTCATCAGGAAGAAAAGAGACGCCAGGAGGAGCGGAGAAAACGGAGAAGACAGCGTCTGCAGGAGATCGGCTGTTCGCGGGAAGAGTTTGAAAAACTGCTTGAAAAGCGGATGGGCGCGTCCTACAGGGCGCCTGGCACAGCGGAGGCAGATGAGAGCACAGAGCAGGCGGAGTCTGACATGGATGTGCGATCTGGTTCAGGACAGGTTCCGGCGGCAGATGCAGCCGCGTCCCGGCTGGCAGAGAGTGGAAAAGTAAGAACTGGTTCCACGGAAAAGAAGCCGCTGAAAGAAAAACCTGCACAGAAAGAGGCAGAGGATGCCAAAACACAGCAGGGTGTGCAGGAGGATGACACAGAGCTTACGGTTGAGGATTTGGATTGACAACCTGGATGCGCTAAATGGCGGTAAAATGGTCCAGATGGATTGTTTACGGGAAATTTTGGAAAGTATGAAGATTTTTTGAATTTTTCTAAAATGACTACAAAAACAAAAGGCGATATTATATAATAGCCATGCGGTTCGGGCTGGTTCCGGCTGTGAATGAGTGAATGAAGGGATAGAAGAACACGATGAAAAAACTTCTGATAATGATGGTTGCGTGTATGGCGCTGCTCAGCGGATGCACGGAGAGTACGATTGTAAAACCGACTTCTGAGACGGTAGTCGGAGATCCGAATTTTGAGACCCAGGAAAATGTTGAGATCGACTGGACACAGGTCAGCACGGACGCGGAAGACATGTTCAAGGATACAAGTACCTACGAGTACGGCCGCGATTTCCATTTCTATATGGAGCCGAACAAGAAACAGATCATGCTGATCTGGGTAGTGGCAGATGATCTGCCGGATGATCAGATAGGAACCTATGCGGAAGATTTAATCAAGGGATTCAACGACATTGTCCACACCCAGGACTTCTCGATTGAGATGTCCGGTGAAGATTCCTACGGCGGACTGTGGAAACAGTATGCACTGTCCTACAGCATCGTTCCGGAGAGCGACCAGGATAACGAGGACGCATGGTTTATCAGTGGTTCCTATGAGGCTGGCGCAGATTTCAAACTTCCGGATACCAAAGAGCTGATTTCCAAGGTGAAAGAGAAAGAAGCAGCAGGCGAGTACGATACGACTGAGGCGGAGGAAGAGACAGAGAACGCAGAATAAGAGGTTGTCTGCACAGACACGGGATATTTTCTGTGTATAATTAAGAGAAAAGTGATCAAAAAAGCTGTCATATGAGAAACAGATGAGTGTTCTTCATATGACAGCTTTTATTTACCAGGAACCGAAGTACGTGTTTTCACTCAACAGGTAGTCCGCTGTGATAAGACTCATTCCCCAGTTCAGCCAGAAGCGGCGATAAATCTTGTTTATCTAACGGCATGTTGTCTGTGACGGCGCTGTTTAAAAGCGCATAGACACGGCTGCATTTGTCCAATGTTTCATGGAAGAGATCAACAAACGAGGCGGTTGAGACGCGGGTCGGATCCCACGGGTTGCCCCATGCTTCGTGGTTTAGGTTACAGCTGCTCCGGTAGTCGGTTACGGAGTCCGTTACCATTTTCGCGGAAGCAACTGGGTGGTTGACGAAGATGGATTCGACCTGTGCAATGCCGAATTTTTTCTTGCCGTTCTTGTCCGAGAGTGTCCGGCAGCCGAAGCGCAGCGCCCAGATGGAGCGGTGCACCATCGCCGGAGTAACCTGGAAGTTGTTGCGGTAGGTGATCGGATAATAGGTTTCGTTGATGCAGGAAGCCAGGAAATGGGAAATAAACTGGATTTCCTGTCCATTTAGACAGATCGTGGCGGTCTGGTTAAATTCGGATGGCTTCTTTTTTTTATATTTCCAGAGCAGGATCGCGTCGAGCTCATTTTCCAGATGTGCGTGCATCCCGTGATGCATGGAGGTCGGGGCATCCACCGGATAGCCGATGCGCCCGTACACGTAAGGATGACAGATCGAATCGGCAATGTAATGGTTTATAAATCCGGCCAGATAGGAGATGGCTTCCTCCTGCTGCTGGCGCGAGCGGATGGTTCCAATACGGCGCAGACAGCACTCAAAAAAGGCGTTTACCTTGTGTTCGTGCATATAGGAACCGACGTTGCGGTAATCGCGGTGGCGCAGGATCGGGATATTATAGAAAAACATATCCGGTCCCTGCAGACCGAGCTGGTAGAGCCAGCGGTATTTGGCGATCGTGTGTTTTAAGGGTGTGAACGGCATATCGTTGTATGCTTTCATGCCGAATATATAGTGCGTGGTAAAACCTGGCATATTGTTTTCATCCTTTCCAGAAGGACAGAGATTTGGAAATTTGTCCGCCTGTCCGATATGCTTATTGTAGCACTGCCGGTCTGGTTTGTCATGGGGTTTGCGGATGTTTACAGAAAGTGTAAGAAAACGTGGATGGAAAGAGAGTTCTCGGAAGGCAATATCATGGCTTGGAGAATGAAATATCATAGTAAATCATAAGATTGGTTTGATAGAGTGAAAATAGATATAGAAAGGTGCTCGGATGGAAGCACTCAGAATCGTACAGAAAATGGTGTGGGGACCGTGGCTTCTGGGACTGTTTCTGGCGGTTGGAGTCCTCTGCATGGTGCGTCTGCGGGGATTTCCGATCCGTCATATCAGAGTCTGGTGGGAAGAGACGGTTGGGAGCGGCGGGAAAGGACAGCTTTTGACGACCTGCACCGCGCTGGCGGCGACGGTCGGAACGGGAAATATCACGGGCGTGGCAGCCGCGTTGGCGATCGGTGGTCCGGGTGCTGTGTTCTGGATGTGGGCGGCGGCATTTCTGGGGATGGCGCTGGCATATACGGAGGTTTATCTGGGAATTTTGTATGGGGGCGGACCTTATGTCTATCTGGAAAATGGGGTTGGAAGCTGTTTCGCTGGAAAATGCTATGCCCTGTTTTGCGTGCTGGCGTCGCTTGGAATGGGATGCATGGTACAGGCGGGGGCTCTGGCGGATAGTCTGCGCTATGCAGCGTCCCTGCCGCCGCTTGGAACCGGTATCATACTGGCAGTTTTGACTGCCGTGGTGCTCTTTGGCGGGGCAAAACGCATCGGATGGACGGCTTCGGTTCTGGTACCGGTATCGGCGGGGCTGTATCTGCTGGCAGGTGGAATCGCCGTGTTCAGTTTTTATGATCAGATACCGGAAGTATTGATGAAAATTGTGGGCGGGGCATTTGGACTGGCAGATAATGCAGGACAGACGGATGGAAGCAGTATTTTGAATTTTTCAGGAATTTCGGGCGGGATGACCGGGTACGGAATGGCAGCGGCGATCCGAAGCGGGGTATCCCGCGGTGTGTTTTCCAATGAGGCGGGCCTGGGGAGTCTGGCGGTGCTGCATGGGATGAGCGAGGGAAAGGGGAGGCTAAGACAGAGGCAGGAAGCGCAGAAACAGGGAATGTGGGCGATTTTCGAGGTGTTTTTCGATACGATCATAGGGTGCAGCCTGACCGCTTTTTTACTGCTCTGTGTATTTCCACACAATCTGACCGGGAAGATCGATTCCCTGGGCGGCAGCGGCGCGGTGGCGGCGGCTCTGGCAGCCCGTTTTGGAAATGCAGGCGGCATAGTGACGGCGGCGTGCATGGTGCTGTTTGCCTTTGCCACGATCCTTGCCTGGTTTTACATCGGCGATCAGGCACTTGGATGGCTGATGCGGGATGTTCCACAGAAGCGTGCCGACAAAATATGTATTTTGTATCACGGGGGTTATCTTGTTTCGGTCTTTCTCGGCTGCGTCAGCCGGATGGAAGCCGTCTGGGCGGTATCTGATATTTTCAATGGGCTGATGGCGGTGCCAAACCTTGCAGCGCTGGTGGTGCTTGGCAGGAAGGTACGAAGACCGGAACAGTGAGAGAATTGAGGGATTCAGATACAACAAAAGACCTCTCCAGCAGTGAGAGGTCTTTTGGTATTGAAAAAGGGAGGAGAGCTGATATAAACTCAGCTCGGTATTATGAAAAAAATTTGTAAGCATTGCTTGTTGCTATGGTTATAGTATAGGGAAAAATCGTGAAGAAACCATGTTAATTGTGTAAAAGGTTTTTTAATGAAGTGTGAACGAAATATGAACGCGGAACATGGATTCCATGATCCTGGTAAGTATGTTTTATGTTCAGAGGATCGAAAATGGCAGCCTGGGCAGGAAGCGCAGATATTTTGCGTGCTTCGTCTGTCAAGACTGCCATAAAAAATACGGGTATAAAGTGTGTCAACAATCCTTATTCCGCTTTTTTAACTGATAAAACGGTTCCGCTGAATGCATCCACTTCACTGACGGTTCCCGTATACGTTACGGTAACTTTATCCCCATCTTTTACATCAGAAAGCCCGTCCGGTTTCTGATCCTGCTCGAAGCTGAATTCATAATCGGTTCCGTCGGCGGTGATCGTAAACATAAAGTCTTTGATGTCGCTGATCGTACCAGTCATTGTGGACTGTTTTGCATCGGCAGTTCCTTCGGATGGAAGAACGGCGTCTTTGGCGTCTTCTTTTAAATCATCCATCTGGCTGCTTTCGTCCATGCCATTCGAGCTGGACTCGGAGGAGGCGGACTGGGACGATTCATTAGCAGTCGGTTCATTCACGTTTTTGGAAGAGCAGGCGGTTGCGAGCGAGAGGATCGCAGCCGCGCCCAGGATAGCAAAATATGTTTTTTTCATAGTACATTACCAACCTTTCTTTTGACTTAGTTTGCTCACAGATGTATGATGCAGGACAGATGATGATTCCTGAGCGCAACATTCATCTTTTCGCATAGAATGTCCATTTCGACATTGTGCTATACATCTTAAGCCATAAATGTGAACGAATTGTGAGGAGAAACTTACGAAATGTAAAGAAAATGGACAAATATGGAACGAAAAACAGTCGATTTTCGAACGTTCTTATGGTATAATGTGACCACTTAATGAGGTATTTTTTAAAATTCAGGAGGAAACATACATGAAAAATCCAGTTGTTACCATTGAGATGGAAAATGGCGATATCATGAAGGCAGAGCTTTACCCAGAGATTGCGCCGAACACAGTCAACAACTTTATCAGCCTGATCAAGAAGGGCTTTTATGATGGTCTGATCTTCCACCGTGTCATCAAGGGCTTTATGATTCAGGGCGGATGCCCGAATGGAAACGGTATGGGCGGTCCAGGGTATACCATCAAGGGTGAGTTCAGCCAGAATGGTTTTACGAACAATTTCAAGCACACCAAGGGCGTTCTCTCTATGGCGCGTGCGATGGACCCGAACTCCGCAGGTTCCCAGTTCTTCATCATGCATGAGACTTCCCCGCATCTGGATGGTCAGTATGCATCCTTCGGGAAGGTAGTTGAAGGTCTGGATATCGTGGACAAGATTGCCGGCGTCCGCACCGACTGGGGCGATCGTCCGCTGAAAGAGCAGAAGATCAAAAAGATGACCGTTGACACCTTCGGCGAGGAGTACCCGGAGCCGGAAAAAGGAAAAGAAAGATAATCTATGACAATCGAACGAGAAGTAACCATTGCGGGACAGACATACCCGGTAATTCTCTCCGATGAAAACGAAGCTCTTCAGGCTGCGAAAGCAGCCGGGAGAGCTATTGTTGGCTTATGGAGGGAAAATGAGGAAAAACAGCCGGCCGACTATTCATCTTGCCTTTACCTTATTACAGACCCTGAAGACGCCGATGAAACATTCCTGGAACGCGTCGTCCGCCGCCACCTGGCTCTCCCGTGGCTCATTGCTGAAACTGACCGCCTCATCATCCGTGAATTTTCCCAGGACGATCCGTTGGAACCGGCATCCGCTGAGGATGCCGACGGAACTTTCTCCGACTGGAACAAACGCGAGGAATACAGGAAACACCAGTACCGCTTTGCCGAGTGCGGTTTGTGGGCGCTGGAACGCCGCGCGGACGGGGTGCTGGTTGGAAAGGCGGGGCTGACAGACGGAGAACTGGGATATCATATTTATGAACCGTTCCGCCGTCAGGGTTATGCGCTGGAAGCCTGCCGGGCGATTGTGAAATACGGGTTTGAAACGTTGGAACTGGATAAGATCCGGCTTCGCACGAAGCGTTCCAACACGGCTTCACGGATATTGGCGGAAAAAATGGGATTCGTTCAGGTACCTTCATTCTGTAAGGATTCTATTGTATTTTGTATGCAAAGAGGATATAATAACTTGTATACAAAATAATGAAAAAATACAATCTAGTGTGATTACACTAAGGGAACGATGGGAGGAATGACCGATGATCAGGCATCTGGAGCTGAAAGCATATGGAAAGATCAATCTCGGTCTGGATGTAGTCCGCCGGAGAGAAGACGGCTACCACGAAGTGCGGATGATCATGCAGACGGTGCGCGTGTACGACGCGATCGAACTGAACCGGACGGAGGAAGAGGGAATCCGTCTTTCAACGAACCTTTATTATCTGCCGGACAATGAAAATAACTTAGGTTACCGCGCGGCGAAGCTTCTGATGGATGAGTTTGGAATCCGCGACGGTGTGGAGATCAAGATGAAGAAATTTATCCCGGTGGCAGCCGGGATGGCAGGCGGCAGCAGCGATGCGGCCGCAGTCCTGTTTGGTGTCAACAAGATGTTCGGACTGGGGCTTTCGAAACAGGAGCTGATGGAGCGCGGCGTCCGTCTGGGGGCGGATGTGCCGTACTGTATCATGCGGGGAACGGCTCTTTCGGAGGGAATCGGGGAGATCCTGACACCGCTTCCACCGATGCCGCAGTGCCGCGTGCTGATTGCCAAACCGGCGGTCAGCGTTTCGACGAAGCATGTGTACGAGAGCTTAAACCTGCCGTCTCTGGGCGCAGAGGCGCATCCGGATATTGATGCGATGCGGGCGGCGATCGAGAAAAAAGACCTCTCCGGCGTCGTTTCACAGCTTGGAAACGTGCTGGAAACGGTGACGATCCCGGAAAATCCGGTGATTCAGACACTCAAAGATAAGATGATGGAGATGGGCGCGGACGGCTCTTTGATGAGCGGAAGCGGTCCAACCGTATTTGGCTTGTTTACGAACCAGACGGCGGCGCAGGCGGCGTATGAGGAACTCCGCTATGGCAGCAGCCAGGATCTGGCGAAACAGGTATACCTGACTAGTTTTTACAACAGGAAGGGGCACGCAGATGGGGAACAATTTTGAGGTTAAAATGAATGAATATCTCCCACTCAGGGATGTGGTATTCAACACACTCCGCCAGGCAATCTTAAAGGGAGAGCTGGCACCGGGCGAGCGCCTGATGGAGATTCAGCTGGCACAGAAGCTGGGCGTCAGCCGCACCCCGATCCGTGAGGCGATCCGCAAGCTGGAGCTGGAAGGGCTCGTTCTGATGATTCCGCGGCGCGGCGCGGAGGTGGCGCGGATTTCGGAAAAAAGCCTGAAAGATGTGCTGGAAGTGCGCCGTTCGCTGGAGGAACTGGCGATTGAGCTGGCGTGCCAGCGCATGACGGAAGAAGATATGCAGGCATTGGAAGAAGCACAGAAAGCATTTAAAGCGGCAATTGATCAGGGCGATGCGATGAAGATCGCGGAGACGGACGAGGCATATCATGACGTGATCTACCATTCGACCCGCAACAAGCGTCTGGTGCAGATTTTGAACAACCTGCGTGAGCAGATGTACCGGTTCCGTCTGGAATACATCAAGGACGAGGATAAACGGCAGATTCTGCAGTTAGAGCATGAAAAAATATTGGCGGCACTGCGTCTGCGCCATATGGCGGAGGCAAAGGCGGTAGCCAGGGGGCACATAGATAACCAGGAAATCACGGTACTTAAGAATTTAAAGGAGCGGAAGGAAGTATGACATTTAAAGAATTGTACCTGTCCGGACAGGTTCCATTTGAGGAAATCGATCGCTATATTTCCCGTTGGAACCGGTCGGATGATGAGCGGACACTGGCAAAATATCTCGGTCTCAACGCCGATGAGGAGGATGTCTGGATCGATGACAGCGACGAGGCGCTGAAAGAGATGCTGGATAAAAGAGAAAGGGTAGCCGGTACGCCGGTTACCCTTGGAAAGACGGATATTATCGTCAATAAAAATGGATTTGGCGCGCTGCCAATCCAGCGTATTTCTTTTGATGATGCGAAGGTACTGCTTCGCAAGGCGTATGATGCGGGTGTCCGTTTTTTTGATACGGCGCGCTTTTATACGGACAGTGAGGAGAAGATCGGCTATGCGCTGAGCGACGTGCGCGAGCATATCTATATTGCGACCAAGACAGCGGCAACGACGGCGGAAGGCTTCTGGAAGGATCTGGAGACGAGTTTACATAACTTAAAAACAGACTACGTGGACATTTACCAGTTCCACAATCCGGCAGTCTGTCCGAAGCCGGGAGACGGAAGCGGTCTTTATGAGGCGATGCTCGAGGCAAAAGAGCAGGGGAAAATCCGTTTCATCGGCATCACGAACCACCGCATGAGCATTGCGGAGGAGGCGATCGAGTCGGGGCTTTACGATACCCTGCAGTTCCCATTTAATTATCTTTCCACCGAGCGGGAGATCGCGTTGGCGAAGGCCTGTGCGGAGCACGAAATGGGATTTATCGCAATGAAGGGTCTGTCGGGCGGTCTGCTGACCAATTCGGCTGCGATCTATGCCTATATGGCACAGTTTGAGAATGTACTGCCGATCTGGGGTGTACAGAAGGAAAGCGAGCTGGACGAATTTTTAAGCTACATCTGCAATCCACCGGAACTGACGGACGAGCTGAAAGCTGTTATTGAAAAAGACCAGAAAGAGCTGGCAGGTGAATTCTGCCGGGGCTGCGGCTACTGTATGCCGTGTCCGGCAGGAATCGAGATCAACAACTGTGCGCGTATGTCCCTGCTTCTGCGCCGTTCTCCGTCAGTGAGATACCTCTCCCCGGAGGGACAGGCGAAGATGAAGAAGATAGAGGACTGCCTGCATTGCGGACACTGCAAGTCGATGTGCCCGTATGGTCTGGATACGCCGAAGCTTTTGGAGGAGAATTATAAGGATTATAAAGAGGTTCTGGCGGGGAAAAAGCTGTAAGGAGGCGGAAACAATGGATATAAACCAGGAACAGAAAGAGCGTCTGGAGCAGCAGTTTGCATTTATTCGGGAGATAGACAAGGAGAAATTTATCGGTCGCCAGACGTATCTGACAGACGGCGAGCGGAAGGAAAATGACGCGGAGCACGCATGGCATATGGCGATCATGACGGTGCTTCTGGCGGAGTATTCCAATGAGCCGATTGATGTGCTGAAAACGGTTACCATGCTTCTGATTCACGATCTGGTCGAGATCGATGCCGGCGACACGTATGCCTATGATGAGGAGGCGAAGAAAACCCAGCGGGAGAGAGAATTAAAGGGTGCAGAGCGCATTTTCGGAATGCTGCCGCCGGATCAGGGCGAAAAACTGCGCTCTCTCTGGGATGAATTTGAAGCCGGGGAGACGCCGGAAGCACGGTTTGCACATACGATGGACAACATCCAGCCGACGATGCTCAATGATGCTTCCAATGGAAAGGCGTGGGCGACGCGCGGCGTGTACCTGAGCCAGATTCTTGGAAGAAATAAGAATACCGCCAAGGGCTCGGAGACGCTGTGGAACTATTCCTATGAGAATTTCATCACTCCGAGCCTCCGGGAAGGAAAGATAAAAAACGACACGTTACCCGAAGAGTAATCGAATTGTCGGAGGAAGCATGAGCTTTATCCGGCAGACTGCTGTCAGCGGAAACGGCGTGCGTGGCTGTTATTTTTGAGTTCGAAGAAGATTCTGTCGGTTCGGTGGTTATTTTGGAAGCTGAAGCTGTTCCAGAACGTTCCGAGTGATTGGAGCAAGTCATCGGGTCAGCTTTAGAGGAAATCAGAGCAGTATCTTTCTTGTTTACATCAAAAATGATATGCTTCTTTTGCGACAGCCAGTTCATATCGTTATCAAAAATCAGAGCGTCAGAGACGGAATCGGCGCTCTGATTTTTTGAGTTTTCTTCCGGCATGACACCTCCGGACAGGGCGGGCGGCGGATAGAGAACACCCCACCAGTTGTCGATCACATGAGTCTGCAGGATCGGCGGGGCGATCGCGTACGCCAGGACTTTCTGCTGAATCTGGTTTCTGGTAAAAGTGAGAAGAGGCAGGCAGAAAAGCAGAAATAAGAGCATGGAACATAATGCGAGAAGCGGGAGTATTCCATCGTAGATATGGGAAAACTTGCAGGAATCGGTGGAAAAATGGCGGCATTTATTGGTAACAGGTGGATGAATCCTGGATGCGGATGACAGAGAATTTTCAGACTGGAACGAAATCACTTGATTTAACATAATGGCTCTCCTTTTACTCAAAGAAATCGAATCTTCTTGTCGCAAGTATTGACAGTTATGGTATAATCTAAACTATATTTTGGAATAGCATTCCGGCGTGTGGTGAAGCTTCCCACACCCGGCAGAAAGGCGGATATTATGAAAAAGAGTGTACTTGTGGTATTTGGCGGACAGTCTTCGGAACATATTGTTTCATGTATGTCGGCAATCAATGTCATTAAAAATATAGATACAGAGCGCTATGATGTAACCCTGATCGGCATTACCGAAGAGGGAAAATGGCTGCTGGTTGACTCGGTCGAGCAGATCGAGGATGAGAGCTGGAGAAAGAACACGACGACCGCGATCCTTTCCCCGGATGCAACGGAGAAATCCGTGATCGTCCTGAAAGATGGTAAGGCGGAGATGATCCGCATTGATGTGGTATTCCCGGTTCTGCATGGACTCTGGGGCGAGGACGGCACCATTCAGGGCATCTTTGAGCTGGCAAAAATCCCGTATGTCGGATGCGGTGTGCTGGCGTCCAGCGTTTCGATGGATAAAGTGTATACAAAACAGATTGTTGACCACACAGGCGTGCGCCAGGCGGCATATGAGCTGGTCATCCGCAAAGAACTTGAAAAGATGGATGAGGTTGTGGCACGCATCGAGAACCGGTTCTCATATCCGGTATTTATCAAGCCGTCCAATGCAGGTTCTTCCAGAGGTGTCAGCAAGGCGTCGGATCGCGAAGAGCTGATTGCAGGCTTAAAGGAGGCGGCGCACCATGACCGCAAGATTCTGGTTGAGGAGACGATCGTCGGCCGTGAGATCGAATGTGCGGTCTTTGGAAATGGCACAGAACCGGTCATCGCTTCCGGTGTTGGCGAGATTCTGGCAGCAGCCGATTTCTATGATTTTGATGCGAAATATTACAACGCAGAGTCCAGAACCGTTGTAAATCCAGAGCTTCCGGGCGATGCGACCGAGCGTGTGCGTCAGGCGGCGAGACGTATTTTCAAGGCGGTAGATGGCTATGGTCTGTCGCGCGTCGATTTCTTTGTGACGAAGGACGGCGAGGTTATCTTCAATGAGATCAATACCATGCCGGGCTTTACCGCGATCAGTATGTACCCGATGCTCTTTGAGGCGGCCGGAATCCCGAAGCCGGAGATGGTGACAAAGCTGATTGAACACGGACTGAAACGCTACGAAGCCTAGAAATAAATAAAAATGTTTCAGAATCCTGAAACAGTGTGAGAGAATCTACTTTTGGACGTTATATGATTCGATATACACAGATGTTCGGGAAAGAATGGAAACATGACCATAAGAATTTTGCCGAAAGGAAGGTAAACATGGATAGAAATGCCCCGATCGGAGTTTTTGATTCAGGCATCGGCGGTCTGACGGTAGCCCGTGAGATCATGCGTCAGATGCCGCAGGAGCGCATCGTATACTTTGGAGATACGGCGCGCGTTCCATATGGAAGTAAATCGCAGGAGACGGTACTGCGCTATTCCCGCCAGATCATCCGTTTTCTGAAAACACAGGGAGTCAAGGCGATCGTGATTGCCTGCAACACGGCCTCGGCGTGTGCACTGGAGACGGTCAGACAGGAATTGGATATCCCGATCATCGGGGTTATCTACGCGGGCGCGCGCACGGCTGCCGAGGCAACCCATAATGGAAAGATTGGCGTGATTGGAACCGAGGCGACCATCCGGAGCGGTATTTATACCAGAGAAATGCAGAAGCTGCGCCCGGATATTGAGGTCATTGGAAAACCGTGTCCGCTCTTTGTGCCGCTGGTGGAGGAAGGACTCTTCCATGATTCGGTAACAGATGAGATTGCCTCCCGGTATCTTTCTTCGCTGAAAGAAAAATACATTGATACGCTGGTTATGGGATGTACGCATTACCCGCTGCTGCGTTCGACGCTGCACCGGCTGATGGGTGACGAGGTGACTTTGGTAAATCCGGCATATGAGACGGCGGTTGAACTTAAAACTCTGCTGCGGGACATGGATCTGACACGCAGTTCGGAGGATCTGGAACGTTTTTCGGAGGAAAACAGCCGCCGCGCTGCTGCCGGGGAGCCGATTCTTGACCAGTATCAGTTCTTTGTCAGCGACCGGGCGGAGAATTTCACGCGTTTTGCCAAGGCGATTCTGCCAAAAGAGGTAAAAGACACGAAACAGATTAACATTGAGGAGTATTAAAATATGACGAAAGATGTGCTTGTATCCGTGCGCGGTGCCCATATTGCGGACGGGGAGACGAATAACCTGGAGGTTATCACGGCAGGCAGCTATTATTTCAAAAATGGCAAGCATTATATCATCTATGATGAGATCCTGGAGGGCGAGGAAGGAAGCATCCGCAATACCATCAAAGCCAATGCGGACAGCGTCGATATGATCAAGGGAGGCGATGCGCGGGCGCATATGATTTTTCAGGAGAACCGTCCGAATGTCAGCTGTTATGTGACTCCATACGGTCAGATGATCGTGGGCGTCACGACCGACCGCATCAAGATCAATGAAGGTCCGGATCATCTGAAAATCCAGATTGATTATACGCTGGAACTCAACTATGAGCAGACCAGCCAGAGCCATATTGAAATTGATGTGAAATCGAAGGCGACGGCGAAATTGAACCTGAAAGAGCAGTAAATATAAAAGAAGATAGAAACAAAGAAATAAAATCGATGAATCAAAAATCCCGGAAACGTGCAATCAGTTACATTTCCGGGATTTTAAGATCCATTATTTATTTTTCTTGGACTTGGAAGCTTTTTTCTTTGCTGCCTCTTCTGTATTTTTCTTGAAACGGTCAAAGAATTTTTTCTTCTTCGGCAGCGGCGGGATGCCTCCGCGCACGCTCTTAATCTCTGTGATATAAAGACCGCTGATGACAACCTTTGCCTCGGTGCGGAGCGGTAACTGAAGGAATACCTTCTCATCCGCGATCATGGTCACAACCTTCGGTCCGATCTTAGCCTTTACGATCGGGAGCTTCGCCCACTTCATATACCATGGAGTCTGGTCAATAACCATCTTCGGGAGACCGGAATCTCCGATTTTCAGTTTCTTTTCAACATCTTCCCAGTCGATCTGGTAATGTCCGTTTTCTACTTTCAAGGTACTGCATACGAGTTCCCGGTTGTTATCTTTCACCACGGCATAGAATGGAGGATAGACAGGAGTAAAAATCATGACCTTATCATGTTCTTGCGTGTAAACTCGAACCCCTAATGCCAGGGCCGTGACGATACCGGGACTACTTAACAGCCAGCGGGTGTCTACTTGCCAACCGTGGCGACGTGCCACCCAGTTAGCGAATGCTTGTTTGGCTTTATCACTTCGGAACGTGTATCCGAAAACTCCTTTTTCACAACATTCACGAGCGGCATCGAGAATTTCGGGGGCTACCTGAAAATCCATATCCGCTACCCACATGGGTAGAATATCCGTGTAACCAAACACGTTTGCAAGATTGTCGTACTTCACGCAACTGGTGTTCCGACGGTCTATTATCTGATCAAAATTGTACATACTTTTTTTGTTTTATCGAGTAGCAAGTTATAAAACTCTTTTTAATTATTTGTACGGAAATGAACGGGAAATGTAGAAACATTTATTTCATATTTTAGTAACCGTTTCTTAACAATACAGTTCTTCCTTTGTATAAGTAATTTAGGAATGAATATATGCCTAAGAAACAGCAACATTACAAAACAATCGTTCTTTCGGACATCCACCTTGGTTCTAAATGGTCGAAGACGAAAGAAGTTACCCGTTTTTTAAAACGACACTCTTGCGATACCCTTATCTTATGTGGTGATATTATCGACGGGTGGTCGCTTATGCGAGGGAAAACCAGTAAATGGCGGCGGTGCCACACGAATTTTATCAAGGTGTTACTGGACATCTCGCATAACACGAAGATTATTTACGTGCGGGGAAATCATGATGATTTCCTGGATCGAGTGATCCCCTTGACCTTCTCGAATATTTCAGTGGTGAAGGATTACATCTACACGAGTGGGAATAAACGTTATTACGTGCTGCATGGGGACGTGTTTGATAAAGTGACTTCCTCCATGAGTTGGTTGGCGAAAGTCGGGGATGTGGGATATTCTTTCTTGTTGTGGGTGAACAAGATTTATAATCGCCGTCGATTGAGGAAAGGCTTGCCCTATTATTCGATTGCCCGGGAAATCAAGTTAAAAGTGAAAGTTTCGGTTTCATATATCAGTGATTTCGAGAAGCATATCGTGGATATTGCCGGGAAAAAAGATTGCCAAGGGGTAATTTGCGGGCATATCCATTATCCGGAGAAAAAGATGATCGAGAACGTGTTTTATTTGAATTCGGGAGACTGGGTGGAATCTCTCTCTGCCTTGACCGAGGATTACG
>ENA-UEYG01000422-UEYG01000422.1-human-gut-metagenome-genome-assembly--contig:-NODE-422-length-32742-cov-5.734915_pt1 | contig 32742 bp, 28 predicted proteins | sample MGYA00242933_ERZ507934 | MGnify/ENA primary metagenome ERZ507934 (study PRJEB26167, sample SAMN06115527) | human gut metagenome | host: Homo sapiens | place: China:Zejiang | collected 2015-11-10... | reverse complement strand
TTTTCATCATTCGTCTGACACTCATATTCATGTGCCGATAGTCCAGCACCGTCCATCTTAACTTATTGTATTCGTAGGTATTTTTGTAGGTATTGACAAAATACAACCGTCATATATCATTCAATCCTAGATACTTACTTACACCTACACATCCCCTTGGGGACGCCAATGAAAATCAAGCACTTACATGAAAATGTAAGTGCTTTTTTCGTTGTGGGGCAAATTGGCTCTACACCAAAGACAGAGACAAGTTCTTTCTCCGGACCGCTATGCCCTCTTCTTTTGGGTAGCCCCTCTTCCTCCCTGCAGCTTCCACTCGTAGTCTTTGTTTTTACCTCTTGACATTGGTCAATTAGTGTTGAACATTTAACAAATGAAATCGACAGATGCTGCTCAACTTTTTGAGGCGTTATCCTCTGATGTGCGCCTGGACATATTCCGTCTGCTTGTGAAGCATGCGCCGGAAGGACTTGTAGCGGGAGAAATAGCAAAAAATCTCAATCTGCCTTCTACAAACTTGTCATTCCACCTCAAAGCCATTGTCCACACCGGGCTGGTCAGGATGGAAAAGGAAGGCCGCTTTTCGCGCTATCGGGCAAATATCCCTTTGATGCTTGAGGTAATAGCGTATTTAACTGCGGAATGCTGTTCGTCTCATCCTGAGCAGTGCCAGAGTTTCAGAGCGGTGTGTGCAGTTCCCCCTGGTTTTTTGCCGCCCCCGCCCCATACTGCAAACACGTAAGCCGAGGCCCTATTTTTTTGCCCATTTACATCAACTATACAACTTCATTTGGACAATTGGAGGGTACATGAAAAAGACAAAAGAGCTAACTCCGTTTGACCTCCGCGAGACAGTCCGCGCCGGATATGCTGAAATCGCCTTGGGAAAACGCGCTTGCTGTTGCGGGAGTCCGCGCAGCAGTCAGGCCGACCCTGCCCGCCTTGCTGAGGCTATAGGTTATGATTCAAAAAGTCTCACTAACCTGCCGGAAGGCGCAAATATGGGGCTTTCCTGCGGCAACCCCCTTGCCATTGCGACTTTGAAGGAAGGCCAGACCGTGCTTGATCTTGGCAGCGGCGGTGGCTTTGACGTGTTCCAGGCGGGCGAAAAAGTGAAAACTTCCGGCCGAGTTATAGGCGTGGATATGACGCCGGAAATGCTTGGTAAGGCCCGCAAGAACATCGGGCACTACCGGCAGCATACCGGCCTGGACAATGTGGAATTCCGCCTTGGCGAGATTGAGCATCTGCCAGTGGCCGACAACAGCATTGACGTGGTGCTTTCCAACTGCGTCATGAATCTTTCCCCGGACAAGCCCCAGGTCTGGCGTGAGATATCCCGCGTACTTAAGCCGGGCGGTACAATCTCCATTTCGGACTTGGCCCTGTTAAAGCCCCTCCCCGACAATATCCGGGAAATGGCCTCGGCGCTGGTGGGCTGCGTGGCCGGGGCCATTCTGGTGGACGAAACCAGGGCCATACTGGAAAAGACAGGCTTCACTTGCATCGCCCTGACCCCGAAGCCGGATTACGTGCGGAACATGCTGGACTGGAACGACCCTCTGTACAGGCAAATTGCTGAAACCCTGCCCAAGGGCGAGGAACTGACGGATTACGTTGTCAGTTTATCCATTGAAGCTCAAAAACAGGTAAACATATAGAAGTTATCACGATTATTCGGACAGCCAAAGATGTTGTGGCTGCAAGAGTAACAGCCCGTCAATCCTCATTTAGCAGGGAAGAGAGGCGAAACAACACAAAAAATTAAGGGCTTATGTGCTTATTTGGCACATAAGCCCTTGATTTTATGGAGCCGCCTGTCAGATTTGAACTGACGATCTGCTGATTACGAATCAGCCGCTCTACCAGCTGAGCCAAGGCGGCGTAGGAAAAACTGTATTTCGCACCAATGTAGCAATAGGGTGGCAGAAACGAAAAACTGGGGCTGTGACCTATTGGATAACTTGGTGATTTTTCTCTTTTTCTATCTCTCCATTTCTTCAGAGCCTGTCTGATTACGCATCAGCTGCTCTACCCAATGAGCTAGACCGGCAACCGGTTACATCTGCCAAAAAAGGCGTTGTCTGTCAAGAGGATTGCACCTCTAGGGCGCAAAGCCCGCACAAACCTTACGGGCTGCGCCTGCGGCTCAGGCGCGCTGCAGCACCAGGGGGATGGCGTGCACTTCGCGGCGCAGTTCCTCGGTATGGCCCAGCTTCCAGCTGGTGGTTTCAGGCTGCCAGTGCAGTCGCTCCGCCACCTGCTTTACCACGTCGGCCACATTGAGAATGGGGTGGCGCTGAAAAACCTGGGGCAGGCCATAGGTCAGATTACAGGCTAGGCAGCGGCCAGGGCGCTGGCGCAGTTCAAAAGCCAGATGTGCCTTGTCCGGCGTGACTTCGCGGCACACCAGCACGATATCATAGGCGCCCTCTTCCGCGCCGCCGAACAAGGCGTCAAAAAAAGCGTCCGCGCGCTCGGCCGGAAAAATTTCGTCCAAAATTTTTTGTTCTAAAGACTGCATACCCATCAAATACTCCACCCTTGCACGGCGAAGGCCGCCACGGATCCCCGCCTGTTGTTCTGCCGCCGGAAACACCCCTGCAGTCGCCAAGGCTGCCCACACCGCAAAAACAGCGAACTTCGGGAATGCACATTCGCAAAGCTCACTGTAAGGCCACCGCAGCCCCTAACCATAACGGGCCGCGTTTACACCCTGCGGCAGACGCCTGCCCACACAGCGGTCAGAACAAATTCACACAAAATTGCCCTAACCGGCGTTGCCTTTTGCCAAAAATCTGCCTCGTCCCGCAGATCGGAGAAGGTCCGAGCGCACATATTCCCATGACCAGAGCCTTGCAACGTTGGAATGCCCTGGCGATTGCGTGAGCAGACGCCCGCCGTGGAGGCGCAAGCGCAACGTATGTGCGCGCTTAAGCGCAGGAACAAGCGTGCCGTACCCTTTTGAGAATATATTATATCCTCAAAGGTAATCTGCTCCGGGGGACGCGCGTCCACGACACTGCCGGGATACTTCAGGCGCACGGCAGGCTACTACCGCCCCGAACATCCACAGGCCGCACCAACAAACGTTCATCCCGCCAGGAGTCCGTCCACCAGCCCCGCCTCCAAATGAATATCCGCACGCGGCAGCTTTGCCAGCGAGAAATCCGCCAGCAGATCCTGTGGCCGCAAGGCCGCGCCCGAAGGATTGCACCCTGCCAGCCGTCCCAGAAGGCCCACCACCAGGCGGGCGTCCACGCCGCGCTCTCGCAATGTGCGTAGGGCAAGACTGTGGTGACGCTTGGCCAGGCGCTCGCCTGCAGCGTCCAGCAAAAGCGGTACGTGCGCGTAGGCAGGGACGGGCAGCCGCAGCAGACGCAGCAAAACGATCTGGCGTGGCGTAGAAGGCAAAATATCCCGCCCGCGCACCACCTGCGTCACGCCCATGAGGCCATCGTCCAGGGCCGCAGCCAACTGGTAGGCCACCACGCCATCGCTGCGCCGCAGGGCAAAATCGCCGCCGCAGTCCGCCAGGGTAAAGCACTGCGGCCCTTGTACGGCGTCCACAAAACTGATGGACTCTGGGGGGCAGCGCAAACGCAGGGCGGCGTGTCGCCCTTGGGCCAGCAGGGCCTGCCGCTGCGCCGCGCTCAGACGTCGGCACGTGCCGGGGTACGGCGCGCCGCGATCGTCCACGTGGGGGGCTGCCGCCAGTTGCCGCAGTTCCCTGCGGCTGCAAAAACAGGGATAGGTCAGCCCTTGCGCCTCCAGACGGGCCAGGGCCGCGGCATAGAGATCGGTGCGCAGGCTCTGTACGTAGGGCGCGTGGGGGCCGCCCAGATCCGGGCCAGCGTCCCAATCCAACCCCAACCAGCGCAGATCTTCCAGAGCGGCAGCGGCCAGCTCCGGCCGGGAACGCTGGGGGTCAATATCCTCCAGCCGCAGCAGCAGCCGCCCGCCCTGAGCCCGCGCGGCCAGCCAGGCCAGAAGAAAAGCCCAGGCGTTGCCCAGGTGGAGCAAGCCCGTAGGGCTGGGGGCCAGCCTGCCGCAGCAGCGGATCATGACAAAAAGTTATTTTTTGTTCCAGGGCATGGCTGCCAGCAAAAGGGCCAGCCCGCAAAAGCCGGTTACCCCGGCAAAGACCAGTCCCGCGCCCACAAAAGCCGAAAGCCAGCGCAGGCCCGGCCAGGCCAGCCCGCCCACAAGGCCCAGCAGTACCAATGAACCCGCCCCGATCTGAATCTGACGAAACATGGGCAGGGTTTTGGCGTCGCGTTCCACGGGCAGCCCCTTCTTTACCCAGTTGTTGATCCCGCCCTCCAGTTGAAAAGCGGGCCCGCCGGCCAGTTGCTGGAGCAGCTCACTCTCATTTCTGGTGCGCCTGCCGGAATTGCAGGTGAAAATAATGGGCTGTTCCGCACTGGCCGGGCGCAGGTCAACCCACCGGATGATGGAAAGGGGCGCGGCCTCGGCGCCGGGGAAGCGCAGTGTGGTCAGTTCGTCGGGTTCACGCACGTCCACCAGACGGGCCGTGCCTTCCTGCAGTTTTTTATATGCTTCTTCGGGAGAAATACTGCTGAGCATGGAGAGCCCTACGAATTGCCGCCCCGTTTTTTGACGGCGGTTTTAGAGGTTTTGCCGGCATCGCTCTTGGACGCCACCTTGCGCACGGCGCTGGATTTTTTTTCTGTGGCGGAGGCTTTGGAGGCTTCTTTGACGACTCGGCCCCCGCGTGCAGACGCTTCCTTTTTGGCGGATTTTGCGGATTTGGCGGTCGTTTTGCCGGTGGACTGCGCAACAGTTTTGCCGCGCTTTTCGGCGCGGACGTCTGCGGACTTGGCAGATTTGGAAACTTTGGAGGAAGATTTGGCAGACTTGGCGGAAGATTTTTCGACGCGCTGTTTGCTGGTCCGCTCATTGCTGGCTACCTGCACAACTTTACCCTGCTTGCGGCTGGACTTAGCGCTGACTTTTGACTTACCTTTGGCTTTTCTGGCGGTGGAAAGGTCGCGCACGGCCCGTTCTTCGGTGAAATCGTTAAGACGACTTTCGGCCTGCGCCACCAGGTTTTCACCGGCCTCAATTTTTACGCGCCGCGCGCCCAAAAAGGTGCCGCTGAAGTAGGGGTCGTCCAAAGAAGTGATCCGCACGGTGGAGCGCCGCCGCGGGCTGTGGATGAATTTTCCGTCCCCCACATAGATCCCCGTGTGATAGCCCCGACGCGGATGGCGGAAGGCCACGATATCGCCGGCGCGCATGTCTTCCACTCTGGTGATGCGCTTGCCCACCACGGATTGTTCCCGTGCGGTGCGCGGCAGGCTTACGCCTACACTCTTGTAGGCCCAGCAGACAAAACCGGAGCAGTCAAATCCGCCAGGGGAACTGCCGCCGCTCACATAGGGCGTGCCCAGGGCCGAGCGAGCCTTGCTGATGAGCTGCTGGCTGGCCTCCTGCTGTTTATTGTCGAAAGCCGCCTCGTAGGACCGGCGGAACCGTTCCACCCGCAGGGTTTCGTCTTGGGGGCTGTTCTGCTGCTGCCTAGCCGCACAACCAAAGGCCAGGACGCAGGCTGTGAGCAGCACGCCCAGCTTCAGGCACTTACCCATCCGCGCTCCGTACAGGGTTTACGCCGCGCCGCAGGGGCGGACGAATGTATCAAATTGACGGGCGCTCCTCTATGCGAGGAGCGGTCAGGCCCGGATGTCCAGCAGCGTGCCCAGCATGGCGTCAGCGGTCCGCACTGCCTGCGCGTTGGCCGCATAGGCGTGCTGGGCAGAGATCATTTCCACAGCGCCGACGGCCAGATCTGTGCCGCTGGGAACAAGGCCGGCGCTTGCGGTGACGTCATACACAGCCTGAGCGGGGTCCGGGGCTTCCGCAGGGGGCAGCACGGCGTTCAAACGGACGCCGAAACCTTCCGGGCCTGTGGCGTATGCAGCATGCCGGGGCCTGAAACCGCCGGTGGAAACATTGGCCACATTGTGCGCCGTGACCGCCAGCCCTTGCGATTGAGCCTTTAAAGCGCCCGCGGCCAAGGTCATACTGTTGCTGCTGATCATCTGGGCACCTGTTCCGGTCTAGCACAAGAGACAGTGGATAGGGAAGAGATTTTTTAGACTTTATTTTTAATAATATACATTATTAATAGTTCCCCGTGCAAATGCAACCCGCCCGCCGTCGCAGGGTGTCGTGGCCAGCCCCGTGCAGGCCTCCTGCGGCGCTGCAAAACCAGACGCCGTTCCTCTCCGCAGCGGGACCATCAGGCCGGTGTAGAACTTCGCCGTGCGGGCAAAGCCGTGGGCGCACACTGTGCGCCTTGCCGGGCTGCAGCCCGGCCGCGGTCATACATCCTACACTTCCGGACGCGCTTCCTCCGCATTTCGGGCGGGTGCGACGGTCAGATCCCGCTCAATGCGGGCAAAGGCATTGTGGTTGTGGATGGACTCCATGCTCTCCACCTCCACGCTGAACCGCTCCACCTGCCCGTGCTCCAACAGACGCTGGGCCACGTTGCGCACCACGTCCTCCACAAAGGTGGGGTGGGCAAAAGCGTTTTCGGTCACAAACTTTTCGTCTTCGCGCTTGAGCAGAGTGTAGACCGCCGACGAAGCCGAGGCCTCGGCAATGTCGATAAAATCCTCCAACCAGGAAAAGGCCTTCATGCGCAGGCGCATGCGCACCATGGCCCGCTGACTGTGCGCGCCCTCGCGGCTGATGGCCTTGGAACAGGGGCAGACGGTCATGACGGGCACGTCCGCCTCCAGTAAAAAGGACTGGCCGGAATCGTCCAGCTCACCCGTGAGACGGCAGGCATAGGCCACGGTGGCCGGGCTGCCCGAAACCGGGGCTTTTTTGGCAATAAAATAAGGAAAGCTGAAGCAGGCAAAGGCCCGGCGCGCGCCCAGGCGTTCCTTGATGGTCAGGAGCAGCCGCCGCACGGAACGGTAGCTGATCTCGTCGTTCCAGGCTTCCAGCGCCTCCACAAAGCGGCTCATGTGGGTACCTTTAAAGGACGAGGGCAGGTCCACGCCCAGATCAACCTTGGCTACGGTCTGCTGACTGCCCCGGCTGCGGTCGCGCACCAACAGGGGCAAATGCAGGTCGCGCACGCCCACCCGATCAATATTCAGCGCCACCTGGGGGGCGTGACTTTGCACATCTTCCATCATGCCAGATCCTGTCCTGTGGTCGTGCCCGTAAATACGCCGTGCTTTACACCGCGGCAGGAGATGAGCTTGTCGGCCAGGGCCTGCATGCGTCGGGGTTCGCCTTTGAGTACCAGTACTTCCAGGCAGTTATAGTGGTCCAGATGCACATGCAGGGTCGTGATGATCAGCTCGTGTTCGTCGTGCTGGATCTGCATGAGCTTGCGGGCCAGATCGTTTTTATGGTGATCGTAAACCAGGGTCAGAGTGCCGGCGCCGTAGGCGTCTTTGTTCCAGCTTTCTTCCACCAGGGCCTTGCGGATCAGGTCGCGGATGGCCTCCGAGCGGTTGGGGTAGCTTTTGCGCCGACAGAGTTCGTCAAAAGGTTCCAGCAGGTCCTCGTCCAAAGACACGCCAAAGCGGGCCAGATTTCCCATATGCAGATTCCTGTGACGGCCTTGCGGCGGGGCCGCCGTTTGCCGGTGAGGCCGTCCCTGGCGTCAGGCCGGGGTGCGGCGGATTTCCCAGACCCGCACGGTGACGGGCACGGGCTGGGCGTAGATCGGTTCCACAACACGGCTGAAGACCTGCCGCCCCTGCCAGCCGCCATTGTGCAAGGCGCACAAAAAGGCCTCATACACCGTGCGGCCCGGCTCCGCCACCCAGGCCGCGCCGTCCGGGGCCAGGGCGCGGTCCAGAAAATGCAGCACCGGGGGCACGAACCGCTTTTCGTACATAATGTCGCCGCCCCAGACGCGCGCCATGCAGCCTGCGGCCACGGCAGGCCGCCGCCAGTCCATGACCGTCCAGAAGGGCTGGGGCACCCCGTTGGTTGCGGCGTTTTTGCGGGCAAAGCGCAGGGCTTCTTCTTCATAATCCACGGCCGTGACCCGCGCGCCCAGTCCCTGCCCCACCATAGCAGTAAGCCCCAGGCCGCAGCCCAGATCCAGGCAGGGACGACCGACGATCTCTTCCTGCCGCAGGGCCAGCCAGTCGGCCAGAGCTACGCTGGCGGGCCAGAGCTCCGTCCAGTAGGGCAGGCGCTCGTCGGCAAAGTCGTCGGCATCGGCGGTCATGGCCTCCCACAGGGCCTCCAGGTCCGCCGCCCGCTCCAGCCGCCACAACCGCCCCGCGGCGCGCACGCTGATCTGCGGGCAGTAGGCGGCAAGTCCGCTGCCGGCCTCGGCGACAGGCAAGTGCGCGGAAGTTTTTGACAACATCTTCACCGTGGCACCATAACGCATTGCCGCCGGGCTGTACAGGGCAACCGCGGCCGGCCGCCCGCGCGACGCAGGCGACGCGCCACAGTTGACGCCTGACGGCGTGGCATGTATTATCCCCCAGTTTTAGCAAACGGCGTCGGCCCTGCCGGGGCCGCCCTTTCCATCCCCAAAATCCGCAGGAAGATCCAATGCCCAAGCGTACGGATTTGCACAAAATTCTCGTCATCGGCGCGGGGCCCATCATCATCGGTCAGGGCTGCGAGTTTGACTACTCCGGTTCCCAGGCCGTCAAGGCCCTCAAGGAAGAGGGCTACGAGGTGGTGCTGGTCAACTCCAATCCGGCCACCATCATGACCGATCCGCATCTGGCCGACGCCACCTATGTGGAGCCCATCGAGCATGAAACCCTGGCCACCATCATCCGCAAAGAGCGTCCCGACGCCCTGCTGCCCACCCTTGGCGGACAAACGGCTTTGAACGCCGCTCTTGGACTGGCCAAGAGCGGCGTTTTGGCGGAATGCGGCGTAGAGCTCATCGGCGCGCGGGCCGAGGTCATTGAAAAGGCCGAAAGCCGTGAACTCTTCCGCGAGGCCATGGAGCGCATCGGCCTGCAGGTGCCCGCCAGCGGCATTGCCCGCAGCATGGACGACGTGCGCCGCCTGGGCAATGTGCTGCCCTTCCCGCTGATCGTGCGCCCGGCCTTCACCCTGGGCGGCACGGGCGGCGGCGTGGCCTACAATCTGGAGGATCTGGAGGAAGTGGCCGCCAACGGCCTGACCGCCAGCCCCACCTCCGAGGTCATGATCGAACAGAGCGTGCTGGGCTGGAAAGAAATCGAAATGGAAGTCATGCGCGACGCCAAGGACAACTGCGTCATCATCTGTTCCATTGAAAACTTCGACCCCATGGGCGTGCACACGGGCGACTCCATCACCGTGGCCCCCATCCAGACCCTTTCGGACGCGGAATACCAGAATATCCGCGACGCCTCCATCGCCATCATGCGCGAAATCGGCGTGGAAACGGGCGGCAGCAACGTGCAGTTCGGCATCAACCCGGCCAACGGCGACCTGGTGGTTATTGAGATGAACCCGCGCGTGTCGCGCTCTTCGGCTCTGGCCTCCAAGGCCACGGGCTTCCCCATCGCCAAAATTGCGGCCAAGCTGGCCGTGGGCTATACTCTGGACGAGCTGCGCAACGACATTACCCGCGAAACTGTGGCCAGCTTCGAGCCCGCCATTGACTACTGCGTGGTCAAAGTGCCGCGCTTCACTTTTGAAAAGTTCCCCGGCGCCCAGGACGAGCTGACCACCTCCATGAAGAGCGTGGGCGAGGCCATGAGCATTGGGCGCACCTTCAAGGAAGCGCTGCAGAAGGGCCTGCGCTCCATGGAAATCGGCGCCACAGGCCTGGGCTTTAACTTCCGTGCCGCCCTGCCCGACCGGGAAACCATTCTGGAAGCCCTGCACCGGCCCAATTCCAAACGCATCTTTGCCCTGCGCCAGGCCCTGATCGCGGGCCTGAGTGAAGAGGAAATCACCGCCGCATCTTCCTTTGACCCCTGGTTTGTGCGGCAGGTCAAGGCAATTGTGGATATGGAGGCCCGCATCAGCGACTTCGGCCTGGCCAACGACATGACCGCCACCAACCCCCATCTGCGCCTTATCCTGCGCGAAGCCAAGGAATACGGTTTCTCCGACCGGCAGCTGGCGGAAATGTGGAAGCGGCCCGAAAGCGACATCCGCCGCCTGCGCAAAGAAATGGACATCGTGCCCACCTACTATCTGGTGGATACCTGCGCGGCGGAATTTGAGGCCTATACCCCCTATTTCTACTCCACCTACGAGCACGGCGACGAACTGGTGGTGGAAGACCGGCGCAAGGTGCTCATCCTGGGCGGCGGCCCCAACCGCATCGGCCAGGGCATAGAGTTCGACTACTGCTGCTGCCACGCTTCCTTCGCGCTGCGGGACGCGGGCGTCATGGCCATTATGGTCAACTCCAACCCCGAAACCGTGTCCACGGACTACGACACCTCCGACCGCCTCTACTTTGAACCCTTGACGTTTGAAGACGTCATGAACATTGTGGAAAAAGAAAAGCCTGAAGGGGTCATCGTGCAGTTTGGCGGACAGACCCCCCTCAACCTGGCCGTGCCCCTCATGCGCGCGGGCGTGCCCATTCTGGGCACCAGCCCGGACGCCATAGACCGGGCTGAAGACCGCGAACGCTTCCAGGCCCTGATCCAGAAGCTCAATCTGCTGCAGCCGCCCAACGGCACGGCCATGAGTCTTGAAGAAGCCAAAGAGGCGGCCGAACGCATCAGCTATCCCGTGGTGGTGCGGCCCAGCTATGTGCTGGGCGGGCGCGCCATGGCCGTGGTCTACGACGCCACGGAACTGACCGAATACTTCCACGCCCAAGTGCCCCAAAAGCCGGAGCACCCCATCCTTATCGACAAGTTCCTGGAGCATGCCGTGGAGGTGGACGTGGACGCCCTCTCCGACGGTAAGGACGTGTACGTTGCCGGCATCATGGAACATATTGAGGAAGCTGGCATCCACTCCGGCGACTCGGCCTGCGTGCTGCCTTCCTATTCCCTCTCCTACGACCACGTGGCCAACATCGCGGCTCAGACCGAAGCCCTGGCCAGAGAACTGCGCGTGGTGGGGCTCATGAACATCCAGTTCGCCATCAAGGGCGATGACATCTACATTCTGGAAGTGAACCCCCGCGCCTCGCGCACGGCCCCCTTCGTTTCCAAGGCCACGGGCGTGCCCTTGCCCTACCTGGCCACCCAGGTCATGCTGGGCAAAACCCTGGAGGAACTGGACCCCTGGAGCCTGCGCAAGGGCGGCTTTGTCTGCGTGAAGGAAGCCGTGCTGCCCTTCCAGCGCTTCCCTGGGGTGGACGTCATTCTGGGACCGGAAATGCACTCCACGGGCGAGGTCATGGGCATGGGCCCCAGCTTCGGCGAGGCCTTCCTCAAAAGCCAGCTGGGTGCGGGGCAGGCGCTGCCCCAGGGCGGGCGCATCTTCCTTTCCGTCAACGACAGAGACAAACCCTACCTGCCCGAGGTGGCCCAGAAGTTTGCCGAACTGGGCTTTCAGCTTCTGGCCACGCGCGGCACCGCCGCCGTGCTGCGCCAACGCGGCCTAGACGTGGAAGAAGTGCTCAAAGTCTATGAAGGTCGGCCTAATATCGTGGACCTGCTCATCAATCACGAGGTGGCCCTGGTCATCAACACGGCCTCTGGCAAGCACACGGCCAAAGATTCCAAGGCCATCCGGCACGCGGCCCTCATGTTCAAGGTCCCCTACTGCACCACCATCGCCGCCGCCAGGGCCACGGCCACGGCCATCGGCTCCCGCCGCGACGAGGTGCATGTGGAAAGTCTGCAGGAATACTACGCGCGGGAAGCGCGGGGGTAGCTATGAAAGCATTGCTGGTGCTGGAAGACGGTTTTACGTTGGAAGGCAAGTCCTTTACCGGAGAGTTCGAAACCGGCGGCGAAGTCATCTTCACCACGGGCATGACCGGCTATCAGGAGGTCCTCACCGACCCCTCCTACTACGGGCAGATGGTCTGCATGACCTACCCGCTTGTGGGCAACTACGGCATCTGCCGTGAAGATATGGAATCCGCGCGGGTGCACTGCGCCGCCTTTCTGGTCAAGGAATGCTGCAAGCAGCCTTCCAGCTGGCGGTCCCACATGAGCCTGCCCGCCTTTCTGCAGCGCTATGAAACCCCCGGCATGGAAGGGCTGGATACCCGCGCTCTGACCCGCCACCTGCGCCTGCACGGGGCCATGCGCGGCATTATCTCTACCAAAGAGCAGGACCGCCGCGTGCTGCAAGAGCGCGCCCGCGCCCTGCCCACCATGCAGGGCCGCAACCTGGTGCCCTTTGTGGCCGCCCAAAAGCCCTACGCCTGGATCGACAACGCCCCCCAGGAAGTCGCCCTGGACGAAAACGGCGCCTACGCCTGGCGCGGCACGGGCCTGCCCCTGCTGGTCTATGACTACGGCATCAAGTGGAACATCCTGCGCTGCCTCTGCGCGGCGGGTTTCGAACCCCTGGCCGTACCGCCCAATTTCAGCGCCGCGCGGGCCAAAGCCAGCGGAGCTCAGGGCGTGTTTCTCTCCAACGGCCCCGGCGACCCGGCCACCCTTACCGACGCCATTGCCCTGGTGCGCGAACTCATTGACATGTTCCCGGTCACGGGCATCTGCCTGGGGCACCAGCTCATCGGCCATGCCCTGGGCGGCACCACACACAAACTCAAGTTCGGCCACCACGGCTGCAACCACCCCGTCAAAGACCTGACCACCGGGCGCATTGAAATCTCCTCGCAGAACCACGGCTTCCATGTGGTGCTGGACGACGCGCCCGACGTGGAGGCCACGCATATCAACCTCAATGACAATACCCTGGAAGGTCTGCGTCATACCCGGCTGCCCGTCATGAGCGTGCAGTTTCACCCTGAAGCCGCGGCCGGCCCCCACGACGGGCGCTACCTTTTTGCCCGGTTTAAGGATATGATCGCCACGGCAGTCAACAGCTGAGGCCCTGCCGCCGCGGGACTTGATTCTCCGTGACGCTTGCGGCTATGGTGAAGTGGATGCGACGGCTTGTCCGCCATGACCCCAACCCCAAAGGAGCTTCGTGTGAAAAAGACACTGTTGAGTCTGACCCTGGCCTTGGCCCTGGCGACGCCCTGCGTCCCGTCCCTGGCTGCTGAAGGGCCGCACACCACGCGCGACAACCCCGTAGAGCAATTCACCGGGACTGTCTGGCAGCGCACCGAAGAATCTGAAAAAGCCTCCTTCCTCTTCGGGGTGGAAACTGCTATTACCGTGGAATACTTCGTCAATGCAAAACTGACCGAAAAAGCCGCCAAGGCGGGCAAACGCCCGGTCTACACCCTCTCCCCTTTTGAAAAGGGCTGGATGAAAGCCTTCAAGGGCATGAGCCGTGCCGAGGTGGCGGCCGAAGTGGACAAGTGGTACGCCGCCAATCCGCAGCACCTTGACCGCCCGGTCATGGACGTGATCTGGTACGAACTCATCGCGCCGCGTCTGGCCGCGCAATAAGCAGGCTGCGCAAGGCGCAAGGAGACAGTTATGAAAAAATTCCTGATGATTGGCCTTCTGGCCGCGCTGGTAGCCAGCGGTCTGGGCTGCACCAACATGAGCAAAACCCAGCAGGGCGTAGCCAGCGGCGCAGCCCTGGGCGCTTTGGGCGGCGCGGGCGTGGCCGCCATAGCCGGCGGCTCGGCCGGTTGGGGCGCGCTTACCGGCGCAGGCGTGGGCGCGCTGGCCGGCGGCATCATCGGCCACGAGCAAAGCAAGAACAAAAGCTGGTAAAACTTTGTCAACTACGGGCGGGGCTGCCCCGCCCATACAGGGCCGCCCGCAAGCGGGGCGGCCTTTTTTGTTCCCGGCACAGCGCTTTGGCCGTGCCCGATTTTATCGGCGCAGCCCGCCCTTGCGGGCACACCTGCTGCAACAGTCGGCAAATATTACGGCATTGCGCGCGCAGCCCAACGCCGCCCACCCTTGCGTCAGGCGTGCGTTCGGGCGTCCCCACGGGCGTTTTACGGGTGGGGGGGCGCTTGCCCAACAATCTTTTTTGGCCCATGATTATGGAAAGCAATCCCCCCAACCTGGAGGCAGACATGAAGGATATTCGCAAGGTCGTCATCCCCGTGGCCGGATGGGGCACGCGCTCCCTGCCCGCTACCAAGAATATTCCCAAAGAAATGCTGCCCATCTATAACAAGCCCGTCATCCAGTATGTGGTGGAGGAGGCTCAGCGGGCAGCCATTGAAGACGTCATCTTTGTGACCAACCGGGATAAAAGCGTCATCGAGGACCATTTCGACTACAACCTGCAGCTGGAAGCCGTGCTGCAGCGGGCCGGCAAGCTGGACAAGCTGGCCGAAGTGCGCCGCGTGGCGGAAATGGTCAACATCATGTCCGTGCGCCAGAAAAAACAGCTGGGCCTGGGCCATGCCGTACTCTGTGCGCGTGAGCTGGTGCGGGACGACCCCTTTGCCATCATGGTGGGCGACGACCTCATGTTCGGCGGCGTGCCGGGCATCGGTCAGCTCAAAGAAGTGGCCCTGGCGGAAAACATGCCCGTCATTGGCGTCATGGAAGTGCCGTGGGAAAAAGTCAGCCGCTACGGCATCATTGACGGCGAAGAAGTGACCCCAGGCGTCTACCGCATCAAAAGCATGGTGGAAAAGCCCCGGCGCGAGGACGCGCCCTCGCGCCTGGCCATTGTGGGCCGCTACGTGCTTACGCCGGATATTTTTGACTATCTGGAAAAAGTCACGCCCGGCCACGGCGGCGAAATACAGCTTACCGACGCCCTGCAGGCTATGGCCCAGGAAAGAGGTATGATGGCCGTGCGCATGACCGGCATGCGTTTTGACGCCGGCGACTGGGCCGAATTTCTCACGGCCAATATCTACTTTGCCCTGCAGGATGAGGAACTGCGCTACGAACTGCTGGACAAACTGCGCAAGATCGTGCAGTTCCACTGATACCATCGCGCCCCGCGCCTTTTTTGCCCCTCCGCAGGCCGCGCCCGCGGAGGGGTTCGCGTTTTACCGTCAAGAGTGCCGCATGTACGCCACCGTCGCCCTGTTGAGCCCGCCCTACGCCAGTCTGAGCTACAGCCTGCCGACGGAATTTCCCGTGGAATTCTGGAAGCCGGGCCTGCGCGTGGCCGCGCCCCTGGGCCGGGGCGCCCTACGGGCCGCCGTGCTGCTGGAAACCAGCGCGCAGATCGACCTGCCGCCGGGCGTTGTCTGCAAAGACCTGTGCTGGCCTCTGGAGCCCGCCCCGCTGCTCGCGCCGGATTTGCTGGCCCTGGCCCAGGACCTGGCCCGTCGGCAAGGGCTAACGCCCGGCAGTATTCTGGGGCATGTGCTGCCCCTGGGCCTGCGCAAGACGGGCGTGCGCCTGCACTGCCTGCACCAAGGCCGGGCAGCGGTCTGGCCTCTGGCGCGCCTGCGTGCGGCAGACCAGGAAACCAGGGCAGAGCTGGCCCAGGCCCTGCTTTCCAACGCGGCCCGCCTGCTGCCGCCGGACACGGACGCGGCCAGCGAAGAACTCTGCCTGCTGCGCGTGGACCCGCCCTGGCCCGTGCGCCCCGCCGCCTCCCGCCAGATCGCCGTGCTGGAATACCTGCACGCCCACGGCGCCGTGTGCCGCCGACAACTGCTCCGCAACCTGGGCCAGCAGGCCGCCCCGGCCCTGCGCAGCCTCATTGAGGCCGGGCATGTGGCGCTGGAGCGAGAGGAGGCCGAAGACCCCACGGACGCCCTGGAACAGTCCCTGCTGCCGCCGCCTCCGGCCCCGTTCAGCCTCAATGCGGACCAGACCGCCGCCCTCGACAACCTGCTGTCGGCCCTGCGCGCGGAGGCCCCGGCTTCACGCCTGCTGTTCGGCGTAACAGGCAGCGGCAAGACGGCCGTGTATCTGGAGCTGGCCAAGGCCTGCCTGGCTGCCGGCAAAAGTCTGCTGCTGCTGGCTCCGGAGGTGGCCCTGGCCCACAAGCTGCGGCGGGACGCGGCCTGCGCCCTGCCGGGAGCGCCCCTCTACTTCCACCACGGCTACCAGACCCCAACGCGACGGGAGGCCACCTTCCGCCAGCTGGCCGAACGCAAGGATCCCTGCCTGGTGGTGGGCACGCGCTCGGCCCTGTTTCTGCCCGTGCCCCGGCTGGGCTGCATTGTGCTGGACGAAGAACACGACGGCTCCTTTAAGCAGGAAGAAAGCCTGGCTTACCAGGCCAAGGAGGTAGCCTGGTTCCGCGCGGCGCAGAACCGCGGTCTGCTGGTGCTGGGTTCGGCCACGCCGGACCTCAAAACTTTTTACGCGGCGGAAACAGGGCGTCTGCCTTTGCTGCGCCTGCCCCGGCGCGTGGGCGGCAGGGATCTGCCCCCTGTGGACCTGGTGGATATCGGCAGCCTTGCCCCCGCAGCCGGCCAAAGCCCCTTGGCCCCGGCCAGCGAAGAGGCCCTGCGCGCCACCCTGGCCCGGGGGGAACAGGCCGTGGTGCTGCTCAACCGCCGGGGCTACGCGCCCCTCATGTACTGTCTGGACTGCAGCCGCGTGCTGCGCTGCCCGCAGTGCGAAATCGGCCTGACCTACCACAAGGGGCTGGAGCGCCTGGTCTGCCACTACTGCGGCTATAGTCTGCCCTTTCCCACGCCCTGCCCCCACTGCGGCGGCACGGACTATCTGCCCTTGGGCGAGGGCACGGAACGCCTGGCGGAACGCCTGGGCGTACTGGCGGGCGGGCCCGTACTGCGTCTGGATCGGGACAGCACCCGCCGTCCCGGCCGCATGGAAGAAATCCTCGCCGCCTTCGCCCGGCAGGAAGCGCCCATCCTGGTGGGCACGCAAATGCTTTCCAAGGGGCACCACTTTCCGCAGGTGACCCTGGTGGTGGTGGCCGACGCCGACCTGGGCCTGAACCTGCCCGACTACCGCGCGGCAGAGCGCACCTTTCAGCTGCTGGTGCAGTCCGCCGGGCGGGCCGGCCGGGGAGAAAAACCCGGCCGCGTGCTCATCCAGACCCGCGACGTAAGCCACTACTGCTGGCAGTTTGTGCGCACGGCGGATTACGAAGGCTTTTATGCGGAAGAGCTGGCCCGCCGACGGCTGCGGCGCTACCCGCCCTTTGTACGTCTGGCTCTGGTGCGCATTTCCTTTGCCAGGGAGGCGCAAGAGGGCCCCCAGGCCCTGAATGCCGTGGCCGCCACCATGCGCGGCAGGGCCAGGGAACTGGGCGTGCAGATGCTGGGCCCCGCACCCGCGCCCCTGGCCCTGCTGCGCGGACGCAAGCGCTTCTCCTGCCTGCTGAAAGCGCAGGACTGGCAAGCGCTGCGTCAGGTCTTTTTTTTCGCGCGGCAACAAAAAGCAGCCGCGCACCTGCGACTTTTTCTTGACCTTGATCCCGTAAATATGTTGTGAAACTCCTTCGTATTTCGTGCTGTCGGCGGGGCTGCCGCTGTCGGTGCATTTCTTGGCACTTTCTAGGGTACTGGAGGAGTGATGCGGGGTCTGCGCGCGTGTGTTTTGGGCCTGGCGCTGGTGTTGTGCTGCGCGTCCGGGGTGTTGGCAGAGGGCTTTGCCCTTAACGAATGGAGCGCCAGGGGCGTTTCCTTGGCTGGCGGCATGGTGGGGCGGGCCAACGACCCTTCGGCCCTGGCCTACAATGCGGCGGGCATCACCCAGTTGCCCGGCACCCAGGTCATGGGCGGCTTTGCCTTTATTGCGCCGTACGGCAGCATTGAAGCCGACATGCAGGACGGCAGCCGGCACACCACCTTTACCAAGCCGGCCATCTGGACCGCCCCCCACGCCTACCTGACCCAGCAGCTTAACGACCGGGTCTGGCTGGGGCTGGCGGCCTTTTCACGCTTCGGCCTGGGCAACAGCTTTTCCGGCAACTGGGACGGCCGCTACAGTGTGTACGACGTGGGCGTGCAGACCTTTTCCTTTGTGCCCACCCTGGCCGTAAAGCTCAACGACGTATTTTCCGTTTCCGCCGGGGTGGAAGCCATGTACGCCCACATGTACATGGGCAACAAAATCCCCACAGTTACCCCCACCCTCGAAAAGTATGACAACGACATGCAGCTGGAAGGCACCGGCTGGGGCATGGGCGCGCAGTTCGGCCTGCACATGCGCCTCAGCGACCAGTGGTCTGTGGGCCTGAGCTACAAAAGCCAGGTGACCATGCGCCTGGACGGCGATGTGGAATTTGGCCGCCATGACCAGAACATGCTTGTCAAAATGGGCCAGCACCTGCCCGCCGCCAGGGATTGCTCGGCCAACACGACCTTACAGCTGCCCGACTCCGCCGCCCTGGGCATTGCCTACAAGCCCCTGGACAATCTGAGCTTTGAGGTGGGCGCGGTGTGGACGCGCTGGTCCACCTACAACGCCCTGAATATCTACATGGACAACGGGTACAGCTCCGTCAACAACAAGGAATGGCGGGACGGCTGGAACTTCAACGCCAGCGTGGAATACCGCCCCCTGGACTGGTGGACCCTGCGGGCCGGTTTCGCCTACGAAACGCCGGTGCTCAACGAAGACCACGCAGACTACATCATGCCCGTCAACGGCCGCCAGATGCTCAGCCTGGGCACGGGCTTTGCCTGGAACAACTGGACCCTGGATCTGGCCTACGCCCACTTCTGGATCAACAGTACGGACTACGACCGCACCGATGCAAGCGGCATTCGCAACCAGCTTTCCGGCATCAGCGGGGGGCAATCCAAAAATGTTGCGGCCAATGTCTATATGGTTTCGCTGGCGTATGCCTTCTAGAGCATTTAACACTTGAAATGCTCGCTTACGGCAGGCAAAAGCCTGCCTTCTCGCATTTCGTGGCAAGGATTTTCAAGAAAATCCTTGCAGAGCAGTTAGCTCATTTCATTCGCTAACTGCTCTAGCGCAGAGGACCGTTGCGAAGATATCTTCTCAAAGGTTACGACACGCGCGTTCCGGCGCGTACCCGCGCACACGCATTGCGCGTAACCTGCCTGGCTGGCGTCTGCTTACACAACCCCAGGGGCGGGCCTTTACCTGCGCCGCCGAACGGACGCCTGGAGCGGCGCTGCGCCGGGCCGCACCACGAACTATAGAAAAGCTATTGACATTTTCTAGTGGTTAGGCCAAAGTTAAAGCTGCCCTTGACATTTATAAGGGTTAGCACACAGGAGGACTGTCATGAAACGCATTATCGCCGCACTGGCGCTTGTATTGACCCTGGCCCTGCCGGGCATGGCCGCTGCCGAAGGTACGGGCATGTATCTGGCTCCCAAATTTCTTATGAGCATCCAGAGCACCGGCAACACGGAGCGCACAGACGCCCTGGCCGGCTCTGGCGTGGACAGCTACAGCCAGTTCACCCTGGGCGGCGCTTTTGCCCTGGGCTATGACTTCTGGCCCCAGCAGATGCTGCCCCTGCGCGCGGAAATTGAATTCGCCCTGCGCGGCAACAATGAAAAGACCTGGAGCGACGGCGGCCAGTACATCAACGAGGTGAAGGGCACCTGGAACAGCTCCACCCTCTTTGCCAACCTGTTCTGGGATTTCCACAACGACACGGCCTTCACCCCCTATGTGGGCGCCGGTCTGGGTATGGCCTTCAACTACGTGGGCTATGATTTCACCGACAACAACGGCAACAAGTTTTCCGCCGACGACCGCTTCACCAACTTCGCCTGGAATGTGGGCGCGGGCGTGGCCTACAATTTCAATGAAAACTTCGCCGTCGATGCTTCCTACCGCTTTGTGGGCCTGGGCTACAACGAAGTGAGCGCCACTTCCAACGGCCGTAAGTACGAAATCGGCAACCGTCCCTACAACAACGAATTTATGGTGGGCCTGCGCTTCGCGTTTTAAACCGCATACGGCACAAGCGCCTCTTGCTTAGCCCCGGTTCTTGCCGGGGCTTTTTTGTGCCCCAGCGCAGGGACTGCGGGAGAACTAACGTTTTTTATTGACATATAGATTATTGATTGTATACTAAGCGTGTTTTTTCATACCCTGTTCCAGCAAAGGAGGAAGAAAGATGCTCAAGAGGATGCTTCTTGTGGCGGGCCTGATGGTGGCCCTGGCCAGCCCGGCCCTGGCGGAAACCAACGGCGTGTATGTGGGGCTGAAATTCCTGGATTCCATCCAGAGCACGGGCTCTGTATCCAAAAGTTCAGGAATTTCCAGTGTCTTCGATGTGGACAACTATACCCAGAACACCGTGGGCGGCGGCATTTATGTGGGTTATGATTTTTACCCGCAGAACCAGGTGCCCGTGCGTACGGAAATTGAGTACGCCATCCGCACCAACAGCACCACCACCTGGGATCTGAACGGCACCGCCAAGGTTATTGCAAAGAACAATGGAGTCGACGCCAGTCTGAAGGGCGAATGGAACCTGCAGACCCTGTTCCTTAATGCCTACTGGGACTTCCACAACGACACGGCCTTCACCCCCTATATCGGCGGCGGCATCGGCCTGGGTTTTTTGCGCACCAAGTATGAGTATGAGTTTGCCGGGCAGACGGCTAGCATCAGCGACAGCTTTAGCGAGACCCACACCGTGTTCGCCTGGAACGCCGGGGCGGGCTGCTCCTACGCCTTCAACGAAAACTTCTCCGCCGACCTGGCCTACCGTTTTGTGGGTCTGAGCTACAGCGAAACAGAAAAAACAATCAATATTGGGGGGCTGAAGAGTAAAGAAAAAATCGGCATGGCGCCCTACGCCAACGAATTCAGCCTGGGCCTGCGGTACACCTTCTAGCCGCACAGCCAGAAATCACTCCGGTGCGGTCCGCAGCATCGCTCTGCGGCATGGGGGCCGCACCGGGCCGTCTTGACCAAGAAAAAGTACCCCGGCCGGCGGCGCAACCTTCCTGCCGCAAAGGCCCCGCCCTGCGGCCTTGCCATACCGGCCGGGGTGCGCCTGTTTCTGTAGCCGCAGCCATTTCCGCGCTTTTCTTCCTTGGCTCCAAAATCAGCTTTGGGGTAAGGGAGTCATGCGCATCAGCATTTCTGTAACGACTATCCCTCTTCAAAAAAACGCGCCCCCACAGCTCAGGGCTTTGCCGGCTTGACGGGCAGCAGAGTCTTGTGAGGCCCGCGCATACGATAGACAAAATCCGCACGGGGCAGGTCCCCGCTGACCACCAGCAGGAGCAGAAGCCCGGCGGCAGGGTCTTCCCTGGCCAGGCCCAGCCCTGTGACGCCTTCCTGCGTAAAGGCAAATTCCCATTGACCGCTGGCCCGAAGTACAGGTTTGCCGCCGCCCAGGCGTTGGGCATTGGCGCGGGCGGCCTGCTCGGCTTCGCCGGGTTGGGCGGGCCCTGCAATAATCAGGGCCGAAGCCTTGTGGTCCTTTTGTCCCAACAAAACCTGCACCGCGTCCTGCAGCTTGACCGGCCCGCTGACCACCACCCAGTCGGGGGGCAGATCCAGACTGTAGTAGGGGGTGGTCAGGGGGGCGGCCCAGGCGGCCAGGGGCAACACTACGGTCAGAACCAGACTGCAGAACAGTTTTCGCCACATCTTCTTCTCCAGAGCCCGACGTCCGGCGGGCGCATTGTAGTACAGACAACAAAAGGGTTGCACAGCTATTGCGCCACAGCCCCAGGGATTATTCAGGGCCAGACAAAAGCCGTGGCAGCGCAAAATAATGCGCATGGCTCTATGTTCGCCGTTTGAACATACGCACAGCTACGGCCACAGCCACGGCGCTGATAAGAATGATCTTGCCCAGATGCGTCATGGCGGCCAGCACGGTAATATCCTTCAGAAACACCCCTTGCACAATGGCGGTAAAGTGACGCATGGGGTTGATCTGGCTGGCGTACTGCAGAAATACGGGCATATTGTTGATGGGCGTAACCGCGCCGGAAATAAGAATACAGGGCACGCCCACGGTAAAGGCCCCCAGAAAAGCCTGCTGTTGCGTGGCCGAAAGGGAGGAAACCATCAGCCCCATACCGCCGGAGGCCACGGCAAAGGCCAGCATGCCCAGGTACAGCAGCACCAGGGAGCCGGTAAAAGGCACGCCAAAGCCAAACACGGAAATGATCAGGAAAATGGTGCCGTGGGCCAGCCCCACCAGGCAACCGGGCACCAGTTTGGCCAGGGCGATTTCCGTGGCGGTGGCGGGCGAAACCAGCAGTTGGTCAAAGGTGCCCACCTCCCGCTCCCGCGCCACGGAAAGTCCCGTAACCACCAGCCCCAGCATAAAACTCAGCATGCCGATGAGGTTGGGCAGAAAAAACCACTGGAACTCCAGGTTAGGGTTGAACCAGCAGCGCACGCGCACGTCCAGGTCCGGGGCTGCGGCTTTGCGGGCTTCCTGGCCCAGGGGCGTATCCAGGGCCACGGGGCGCAGCAGCCGCTCCAGGTAGTAGGCGGCGATCTGCGCGGCGTTGGAGCGGCGGCCGTCCAGGATGGCCTGCACCGTGGCCGGTTCGCCCCTTTCAATGCGGCGGGAAAACTCCTGGTCAAAGACCAGGATGAACAGGGCCCGCTGCTGCTCCATGACCGGGCGGATGTGCGCCTCCCCTTCCAGAAAGCTCACACTGCGGAAGGTGGGCGAGCCCTGAATGCGGCGGACGATTTCCCGGCTCCAGCGGCCGTTGTCCTGGTTCAGCACGGCCACGTCCACATTGCGCACTTCCAGGGTGGCGGCCCAGCCAAAGGCCACGATCTGCAGCAGGGGCGGCACAATGATCAGGGTGCGGGAAACCCGGTTGCAAAACAGCACCAGCAGTTCCTTGCGCACAATGGTGAGCATGCGCCGCCAGTTGAGCCGGGGAAGGGAAAAGACGGCCATCTCACACGTCCAGGCGCTTGACCAGATTTTTGTAGACCAGCCCCAACAGCACAACGGCCAGCAGCCCCATAAAGGCCAGACTGGGCAGAAACACGGCCCACACGTCTCCGGTCAGGAAGAGCGTGCGCAGACAGGTGTTGAAGTAGCTGACGGGCAGAAGCCGGGTAAGAACGCGCAGGGCCAGGGGCATGCTGCTGATGTCAAACACAAAGCCGGAGAGCAGCAGCGCTGGCAGGAAGCCGGAAAACAGCCCGGCCTCGGCGGCCACCAGCTGCCCACGCAAGGTGACGGAAATGAACAGCCCCTGGCCCAGGGCACTGCACATGAAGACGGAAGACAGCAGCAGCAGCGCCGCTACGGAACCGCGAAAGGGCACAGCAAACAGGGTCACCGCCGCCACGGCGCAGAGGGCCATGCTGAACATGCCCATGCAGAAATAGGGAATGAGCTTGCCCAGCAAAAGCTGCATGCGGCTTACGGGCGTGGCGAACATGGCCTCCATGGTGCCGCGCTCCCACTCGCGGGCAAAAACCAGGGAGGTCAGCAGGGTGCCGATGAGGGTCATGATCACCGTAATGGCCCCCGGCACCAGAAACTGCACGCTCTTGGCCGCCGGATTGTACCAGAAGCGCGGCTCCAGGCTGACGGGTGCGGCCGCGCCGCTGCCCAGGGTTGCGGCCTGCCAGGCTGTGATCAGGCCCTGACTGTAGCTCTGGATGTATTGGGCCGTGTTGGGCTCCGTGCCGTCCACCAGCACCTGCAGCACCCCAGTGCCGCCGCGCTCCAGGACGGCGTCGAAATCCTGGCGGATGACCAGCACGCCCTGCACTACAGAATCGCGCATGTACTCCGCAGCCGTGTCCATATCCCCCACCGGGCGGGTGGCAAACCAGGGGGAATGGGCAAAATCCGCCGCCAGGCTGAGGGCGTGGCGGCCGCCGCTCTGGTCCAGCACGGCCAGACGCAGCACGCCCGCGTCCAGGGTGATGCCGTAGCCGAACAAAAGCAGAAAGATGAAAGGCAGCACCCCGGCCACCAGATAGGAGGAAGGATCCCGCACTATCTGCTGAAATTCCTTGCCCACCAGGGCCATAAGCTGCTGTATCCACAAAGATTTTTTCATACTTTTCACCGTCAGCTCCGCAGCCCGCGCGCGGCCGCGCCGCCCTTTATTGGGGGTGCTCCTTGTCGTAACGCTCAATACTGGCGATAAAGGCCTCCTCCAGGGTCGGGTCCTGCAGGCCGGGGCAGGCGGCCTTAAGCGCGTCCGGCGTGCCCATGCTGATCATGGCCCCCCTGTAGATGAGGGCAATGCGGTCACAGTATTCGGCCTCCTCCATGAAGTGGGTGGTCACCAGCACCGAGGCTCCGGCGGCGGTCATAGCCGTGATATGCTTCCAGAAATCGCGGCGGGTGCGCGCGTCCACGCCGGAAGTGGGTTCGTCCAGAAAGAGCACCGGGGGCTGGTGCAGGGTAGCGCAAAGCAGGGCCAGCCGCTGCTTCTGCCCCAAGGGCAAAGCGCCCGTGCGGCTGTGCAGATAGTCCTCCAGCTCCAGGGCGCGGGCCAGCACGGGCAACAGGGCCTTGCGGCGCTCTCGGTCCAGACCGTAGAGCTCGGCAAAAATTTTGATGTTTTCCGCCACGGGTATGTCCGGATACAGCGAAAACTTCTGGGCCATGTAGCCCAGCCGCGAACGCGCCGCGCTGCCGGCGGTGAGCAGGTCCACGCCGTCCACGGCGCAGTCCCCGGAGGTGGGCCGCGACAGGCCGCAGAGCATGCGGAAGGTGGTAGATTTGCCCGCGCCGTTGGGACCCAGCAGGCCAAAAATTTCGCCCGCGCGTACGTCAAAGGTAATGTCCCGCGCGGCCACAAAGCTGCCGAAGCGCTTGGTCAGACGGCGGGCGGCGATGCGCGGCGCGGCGGCCGCCCCTGCGGTCCCGACGCTGTGGTCTTGCGGCGTCCCCGCGGCACGCGCGCCGCCAGTGGGGGCCGCGGGGCCTTCCGCCGTCGCGGCCGATGGCCGGGCGTAAGGCGAAGGTTGCTGGCTGATGCCGCCCAGAGCGCTCATGTAGGCGTCCTCCAGGCGCGGGGGCGCGGGCTCGCCGCCCTGGGCCAGCACTTCCTCACGCAGGGCCGGAGGCGCGTCAGCGGCCAACACCAGACGCAGACGGGCGCCCTGGATCAGCGCGTCCTCCACGCCCGGACGCATGCTCCATTGCGCCAAGGCCGTGCGGTGCAGCCCCGGCGGCGTCCGGAGCAGAAAAACCCGGCCGACAGTCCTGGCGGTGAGTTCCTCCGGCGGCCCGGCATAGAGCACGCCGCCACGGTCCAGCATGATGACGGTGGGGCAGCGCGCGGCCTCGTCCAGATAGGCCGTGGACCAGACTACGGTCATGCCGTCGCGGCTCAAATCCTGCACCATACGCCAGAGCTCCCGGCGGGACTGGGGGTCCACGCCCACGCCGGGTTCGTCCAGCAAAAGCAGGCGAGGCGCGCCCAGCAAGGCGCAGGCAATGCCCAGCTTCTGCTTCATGCCGCCGGAAAGCCGCCCGGCCAGCCGCTCCGTAAACGGGGCAAGGGCGGTAAAGTCCAGCAGCCGGGCAAAAAGCGCCTCCCGCGCTGCGCCGGTCAGGCCGCGCAGGCTGGCGTGCAGCCGCAAATTGGCCAGAACGGAAATATCCTCATACAGGCCGAAACGCTGGGGCATGTAGCCGATGCTGTTGGGCTGCGCCCGCAACAGGGCCTGCGGCTCCTGCCCGAAGATGCGCACGCTGCCGGCAGTGGGCGGCATGAGCCCGGCCAGAATGCGCATAAGGGTGGTCTTGCCCGCCGCGTCCGGCCCCACCAGGCCCGTAATGCGCCCGGCGGGCGCCACGGCGTTGATGCGGTCAAGGGCCGTCACGGCCTGCCGACCACGACCAAAGCGCATGGTCAGGCCCTCCAGGCGCACGGCAAAAACAGTGGAGGGAGAGACTGCGCCCGCCGCGGCAGTGGGGCCAGTGGCGTCTGCCATGCCCTTCGCATTAGGGGACGCGTCAACGGAGGGTTCCGGGCCAGCGGGATTCTCGGCCTCCGGCCGGGCGGGGGCCTCCCCACCCAACGGCATCTGCAATTTTGCGGCCGTCATGGCGCGGGGCTGTCCTCCAGCACCAGAGTCACGGGCATGCCCTGGCGCATGACGTTTTCCGGATCCTGCGCCTGCACGCGCAGGCGGTAAACCAGAGCTGTGCGCACCTCGCGCGTTTCCACTGTTTTAGGCGTAAATTCCGCCGTAGGGGCGATAAAGCCCACCCGACCGGAAAAGACCTTGCCCGGCGCGGCGTCCACATAAATCTTCACGGCCATGCCCGGTTTGACGCGGCCCAGGTTGGGTTCGTCCACATAGGCGCGCAGCCAGACGGGGTCCGTGAGCGTAAGGGTGTAGACGGTCTGCCCAGCCTGCACAATAGCCCCGGCCTCGCGCGCGCGGGTGAGCACAATGCCCTTTTGCGGGGCAACCAGCTGCGCGTCGCGCAGCTGAATCTGCGCGTGCTCCAGAGAGGCTGCTGCCGCGTCCACCGCCGCTTTCTGGGCCAGCACGTCTTCTTCACGATATCCGGAAAGCAACATGTCCAGCTGGTCCTGGGCCGAACGCAGGCGGGCGCGGGCCTGCTTGTCCCCGGCGCGGGCGTTATCCAGCTCTTTCTGTGAAATGGCGTTGGACGCGCGCATGGCTGTTACGCGCTTGAGGTTGATGGCGGCGTTTTCGGCCACAGCCGTGGCCGCGCTGACATCAGCTTTGGCCTGGGCGATTTCCTCCACCCGGTAGCCGCGCTCCAGACGCGCCAGGGCGGCCTGCTGCTGGGCCAGCACGGCGGCGGCCTGATCGCGCTGCTGCGTGAGCAGGTCCACATCCAGACGCGCCAAAGGCTGGCCCGGCGTCACGGCGTCGCCCTCGTCCACCAGCACAGCCGCAATGCGCCCGCCCACGCGAAAGGCCAGATCCACCTGCCGGATATCCACATTGCCGTAAAGGGTCAGCGGGCCTTGGTCGCGCTGGTCCCACCAGCGCCAAAGCAAAAAGGCCGCCACCAGAAGGACGGCCCCCACGGCCGCAAGGCCGAACGTTTTACGGGAAATAGCCATACGCCTCCCCCACCCCATCGGCGGGGCGGTTTGCGCCGCATTGCGTCACAACGGCACGGATGTAACCGACTGCGCCGCCGGGATGTTCAAAACCCCTGGACAGCCAGGCCGCCCGGACGCTCCGGACGCAAAAACCCGGCCATACCTGAAGCATAGCCGGGTGCAGAGGGCTTGTCCAGCAGGCGGGGTCAAGCAGCCCCCCCCGCGACGGAAGCGCCGCAAGGCTCAGCCGTCCGTACCGGGGCCGCCGGCGGCAAGCGCGCCGTACTGCGGCGCAAAGGGCAGATAGTCCGCAGGCATATCATCCTTGAGATGCACGCCCGTGAAGCCGCGCGCAAAAGCCCCCTGCACCAGGTAGCAGAGCTTGCGCACGCCCTCTTCCATGCTCAAGCCGCCGGGGCGCACGTTGGAGATGCAGTTGCGGGCTTCATCCGTACAGCCGGGAAAGGGCGCGTAGGTCAGATACACACCCAGAGAATTGGGCGAACTGAGGCCGGGACGCTCGCCGATAAGAATGACCACCAGGCGGGCCCGCAACAGAGAGGCCACCTCGTCGGCCACGGCTACCCGTCCATAGCGCACCAGGACTACGGGGGCGGCGCGCAGACCGGCGGCCCGCACGCGCTCCAAAAAAGCCACGGCAAAAGGGGCCGCGTTTTCGTGCACAGCACGGGCCGAAAGCCCGTCGCTGATAACCACGCTTACGTCCGCCCCGGCCACGCCCGGCGTTGCCGCAAACCGCTCCAGCTCCGCGTAAGCGGCCTCGCTCAGGCGACGGCCTTTGTCCGGCCGGGTCAGAAACTCATCCTTGTGGCGGGCGGCACTGGCCAGCTCCAGACAGCGCAGACCGGCGGCTTCCAGATCCGCGCGCACGGCGGCCGCGTCAAAGGACGTGAGCACCGCGTCCCGCGCCTGGGCATGGGCCAGGCGGAAGCGCAGCCACTGGTCGTGGGGCAGGCTCACGCCACAGCGGCCCAGAGCGATGCGGGCGTCAGTGTAGCCACGCAGTTCACCCCAGGGATCAGCCCTCACGGGAGGGTTGGGACACGAAGACCGGGGCCGTGACATCTCAAATGCCCTCTTCTGCCGCGCTCACCTGCTTTTCCAAAGCCAGCAGGGCCCCGTCGGGAGGCAGCAGTTCTCCCTGCGGGCCGTGAATGCCCATACCTTCCAGCCAGGCCTCGAACTCCGGCGCCGGGCGCTTATGCAAGAGCTTACGCAGGTAAGCGGCGTCGTGGAAGGAAGTAGACTGATAGTTGAGCATAATGTCGTCCGCGCCCGGTATGCCCATGATGAAATTGCAGCCCGCCGCGCCCAACAGGGTCAACAGGGTGTCCATGTCGTCCTGGTCGGCCTCTGCGTGGTTGGTATAGCAGATGTCCACGCCCATGGGCAGGCCCAGCAGTTTGCCGCAGCAGTGGTCCTCCAGACCCGCGCGGATAATCTGCTTGCCATTATAGAGGTATTCCGGCCCGATAAAGCCCACCACCGTGTTCACCAGCAGGGGGCGGTAGCGACGGGCCACGGCGTAGGCGCGGCATTCTATGGTTTGCTGGTCCACGCCATAGTGGGCGTTGGCGGAAAGAGCGCTGCCCTGCCCGGTTTCAAAATACATAACGTTGTCGCCCACTGTGCCGCGCCCCAGATCCAGCGTGGCCTGCCAGGCCTCGTCCAGTAGGGCCAAATTGATGCCAAAGCTGGCGTTGGCTTTTTCCGTACCCGCAATGGACTGAAAGCAGAGGTCCACGGGCACGCCGCGGTTGATGAGCTCCAGCGTGTTGGTCACATGGGTGAGTATGCAGCTTTGGGTGGGGATTTCATAACGTCGGATGAGCCCGTCCAGCAGATAGTTGAGGCGGGCTATGTTTTCCAGGCTGTCCGAGGCGGGGTTGATGCCGATGACCGCATCGCCCGAACCGTAGTACAGGCCGTCAATGGTAGAGGCCAGGATGCCGCGGGCGTCGTCCGTGGGGTGGTTGGGCTGCAGCCTGACCGAAAAATGGCCGGGCAGGCCGATGGTATCCCGAAAGCGGCTGACCACCCGGCATTTGGAGGCCGCCAGAATCAAATCCTGCACGCGCATGAGCTTGCTGGCCGCCGCCGCCATTTCGGGCGTGAGGCCGGGGGCCAGGGCCGCCAGGCTTGCCGCGTCCGCCGCGGCGGTAAGCAGCCAGTCGCGCAGATCCCCTACCGTGAAGGAACTGACCGGTGCAAAGGCTGCGGCGTCGTGGCCGTCCAGAATCAGACGGGTGATTTCGTCCTCCTCGTAGGGCACCACCGGCTCTTCCAGAAAGCGCTTGAGGGGCGTTTCGGCCAGGGCCATCTGAGCGCGCACGCGCTCTTCGTCGTTGTCGGCAGCTACCCCGGCCAGGATGTCGCCCGAACGCAGGGGCGACGCCTTGGCCAGCAGCTCGCGTAAAGAAGTGCGGCTGTCCATTCCGGTCGCCTACTTGAAAGCCCTGGTCAGATACATGGCGATGTCGGGAAAGATCATGACCAGGATAAGGCTCAGCAGCAAAAGGGAAACCACGGGCAGAATGGAGGCGTAGATGTCGTTCATGGTTACGCCCTTGGGGGCCATGGCCTTCATAAGAAAGAGATTGTAGCCCAGAGGAGGCGTCATGTAGGCAATCTGGCAGGTGATGGTGTAGAGCACGCCGTACCAGATGGGGTCAAAGCCCAGGGCCTTGACCAGGGGAATATACAGCGGGGCCACAATGATAAGCATGGCGGTATCGTCCAGAAACATGCCCAGAATCAGAAAGGATATCTGCATGACGATGAGCACGCCCCAGGGGCTCAGGTGCCAGCCGTCAAGAAACAGCGTCTTGATGGCGTGCACAGCGCCCAGACCGTCAAACACGGAGCTGAAGCAGAGTGCGCCCATGATGATCCACATGAACATGCAGCTCACGCTCAGGGTCTGCACCAGCGCCACGTTCATCACCTTGCGGGTCAGCCGCTTTTTGAAATAGGCAGCCAGCGTGGCCACCAGCGCGCCTACGGCGGAGCTTTCCACCAGGCTGGCCATGCCCGTGAGGAAGGAACCCGTCACGGCCACGATGATGACCAGAGGCAGCAGCCCTGCCCGCAGCAGACGACGCCTTTCTTCCGGACTGATGGACGCCAGCTCCTCCTTGGAAAGGGCCGGAGCCAGGGCCGGATTGAGCTTGCAGCGGATGACGATGTAGAGCGTGAGCATGGCGGCCAGCAGCAGGGCCGGGCCAATGCCGGCTATCCACAGCGTGCTCACGGGCTGGCGGGCGATCATGCCGTAGAGCACCAGCACCACGCTGGGCGGCATCATAAGACCAATGCTGCTGCCCGCCTGGATAATGCCCGTGACCATGCGCTTGTCATAGCCGCGTTTGAGCATCTCCGGCATGGCGATGCTGGCCCCGATGGCAAGCCCGGCCACACTCAGGCCGTTCATGGCCGAAACCGCCACCATCAGACCCACGGTGCCCAGGGCCAGACCGCCGGGCAGGGGGCCCATCCAGACGTGGAACATGCGGTAAAGGTCATTGGCTATGCCTGATTCAGACAGCACATAGCCCATGTAGATGAATAGGGGCAGGGAAATCATGGGAAACCACTTCATGAGCGTGATGCTGGCGTTGAAGGCCATCTGCGAGCCGCCCGTGCCCCACAAAAAAGCCGCCGCCACGGCCCCCACAAAGCCGATGGCCGCAAAAACGCGCTGCCCGGTGAGCATGAGCAGCCCCATGGATGCAAACAGCAGCAGGGCCGTGGTCTCATGCGAAAGGGTAAAGGTAAAATCCAGCATTGTTGTTGCGTCCTTTACGGCTTATCCTGAGCCGATTGCTGTTGCTTTTCCGTGGTACCCTGCAGCTCTTCCAGGTTGCCTTCCACAATAAGCCGCTCAGGAATATTTTCTTCGATAATCAGCCCACGGGAGCGCGCCAGCGCCTTAAAAAATTCTGAGAAGGCCTGCAGTAAAGTCAAAGCTATGCCTGTGCCCATGATGATCTTGATAGGCGCCAGGGGCGGCGCCCAGGCCGTGTTGTTGTGCTGGCTGAATTCTATGGAATACCAGGTGCTTGAAAGGCATCCATAGAGCAAAAACCCCAAATATACGATGAGAAAGACAGACGTGCATACGTCAGCTTTGGCCTGGTTGCGCCAGTTCCAGCGCGCATAAAATACGTCCAGACGCACATGGGCGTTGACCAGGAGGGCGAAACCGCCGCCAAGAATATAGTAGGCCACCATGCAGAACTGCGCCATTTCCACCCCCCAGATGACCGGAGAATCAAGAAAATAGCGGGAAAAGGCCGAATAAAGTAAAATTCCCATCATGACGAAGATGATATACAGCACGCAACGGCCCACGAGGCGGTTTACGGCATCAACGTAGCGGACGTATAGTTTGATGAAGCCTGGCATGGAATTCTCTTTTTCTGGTGAAACAGTTGCGTGTCAGTGCGCCGCGGGGCCGGCCGGACCGAGCCTCGCGGCGCATCCTGTCAGTAACGGTACGGACGTCCCGCCTTGGTCATGTCTGCATTGTATTTTTTGAGAATCTCCACCACCTTAGCGCAACGGGGACTTTTTTTGGCCGTTTCGTCCCAGAACTTGTGGGCGGCCTCTTCCACCTTGGCCCATTCGGCGTCGGGAATGGAGGTCAGCTCCATCTTGCCGCCGTTGACGCGGTAGTGCGCCTCGCCCCACCAGTACCAGTGCTGCCGATAGTAGTGTGAGCTGTCGCAGGTGAGATTGAAGAGCGTCTTGAGGTGCTCCGGCAGTTCCGCCCACTTTTTGCTGTTGGCAAAGTAGGAGCCGATCCACGCGCCGCAGATGTTGTTGGTGAGGTAGTATTTGCACTGCTCGGCCCAGCCGGAGGTGTAGTCTTCCGTAATGCCCGACCAGCACACGCCGTCCAGCTCGCCCGTCTGCAGGGCTACCTGAATGTCTTCCCAAGGCAGGCTCACGGGCACCACGCCAAACTGGCTCATGAACTTGCCGCCCGTGGGGAAGGAAAACACCCGCTTCCCCTTGAGGTCGCCCAGACTGCGGATGGGCTTGGTGGTGGCGAAGTTGCAGGGGTCCCAGGAGCCTGCGCCCAGCCATTCCACGCCCCGGATCTCGGCGTAGGCTTCTTTCCAGATCTTGTTCAGGCCCCAGTGCTCAAACAACGCGGGCACGTCCAGCGAATAGCGGGTGGCAAAGGGAAAATACGCGCCAAAGATAGCCACGTCCGCCGGAGAGGACATGGAATCTTCGTCGCACTGGGCGGCGTCGATGGTGCCGTTCTGCACGGCGCGGAACAATTCGCTAGTGGGCACCAGCTGGTCGGAAGTGTAGAGCTCAATGACCATTTCCCCGTTGGCGGCCTTGTTAAAGGCGTCAATCTGGGGTTTGATGACGTGCTCGGCCAACGCGGCCCCGGCATAGGTCTGCATGCGCCACTTGATGGGCGCCTTGGCGGCCCGGCTTTCTACGGCCTGCAGCACGCCCGTGGAGGCGGCCACGGCCGCCGTGGCCCCCATACCCGCCTTACGCAAAAATTCCCTTCGTTGCATGTCACCCTCCTTGGGGCAAGCTGAGGTACAAAAAAAGGCCGCATGACCTGCGGCCCAAGCAACCCCTAAGGGCTGCAACAGCACTGCGCCATTCTCTTTCCTTCCCCTTAAGCAAGCACAGTGCCAACACGGGAATGGCCCCGACTTTTTCTGTATCATATTAAAATAATTTATTTTTATTTTTTGCTACTCCTGTTTTCCGGCCATCTCGTCCCCCACTGCAACACAAATTTAGCTCACACACAGGCTGCGGCACGCTTTTTTGTGACAATCAAGGCCCAACTACGGCGCTAATTTTTTATAATATCGATTAATTATTTACTATTT